>Ga0316204_10000164_pt1 | contig 276910 bp, 227 predicted proteins | sample 6monrhotite_MG_2_FD_205661 | JGI IMG/M metagenome (GOLD analysis project Ga0316204, IMG submission 205661) | Microbial mat bacterial communities from mineral coupon in-situ incubated in ocean water Damariscotta River, Maine, United States -... | ecosystem: Environmental > Aquatic > Marine >... | reverse complement strand
CAGGATGGCTCATCTGGAAACTGTTCTAAAAATCGTAATATCGTCATTGTTCTAAAGTTTAGACTCTAAAACAACGCTATCAATACATAACCTATTTACGTTGTGGCAAGATTACGCACTAGCAGTTAATTTTTCAATTGTATCTCCTTAGCCATCATGTCATTCAGACTATTTTGTACGCTATGGAAAATAGAAGCTTTATCCAAGTTTCTTAGGGATGAAGTAAAATCAAAAATAAAGAGTTCATTATCTGCTAAATCTGAAATGGCTGTACTCCACCGGCTTTTTGAAAAAATTATTTGACGTTCAATCATCATCTCAATTAACCAAACATTTACCTGAACACATTCTGCATATTTTTCTTGAGCTAAAAGAAGCTCAATTTTTAAAATGAAAAAGTGGTATCCAACAATACACGAATTCGTTATTTTATATTTTTGGTCCAATTCTGAAACTGCCTGAAGCAAAAAGCTTACATTATCACTGTGTAGGCCGGAAAAATCGGATAAAGCAAAATGATGACTATATAAATTGCGCGCTCTTTTGGTCGCCATATAACACAAAATATATTCCTCTTGCTGCTCACAATATTCATAATAGTTTTTCCCACCGTTTAAGACACCATCAAGTTCTTGTTTGAATCCTATTACCTCGACCAATATTTGGTAGGCTTCAATATCTTTTGCCTGTTCATGGATATCTTCAAGACGTTTTAGGGAAAGACCGTACAAGCCTCTTCCGATAAGAACTACGGTTTCCATCAACCTTTTTCGAAGTTGCTTATCATTTCGAAAGAAAGGCCCATAAATATCAGCTCTATCTAGGTTCACATCTAAAAAAATAGACTCCACCAACTTGCTCTGAAGCCGGGTCGTCAAATTTTTAAACGACTTGGCTTGCGATTTTTTGGAAAGGTCATAGCCGAGTTTTTGTTCCATTTCAACTAGTTCTATCGCTGGCTTTTTCAAAATCAGCTCAAACAGCAGCAGCGACTTATTCTTCCCTTTCGTAGCATTGCCCTCAAAGGCTGTAATGAACTTTCGGGCGGTGCGCACCTCGTTGGGTTTCAAAATGCCCACTACCTCCTTCAAATCTTCAAAATGGTCCCGTTTCATCTGTCCACTCGTTTTGTAAGCGGCAAAAGATACTAGAATCTGATCGGTGTCACAAGCTTGGGTTTTGGGCAGGCCGCCTTTGTTTGTGGACTGTTCTCGATACAACCCACTTTCGCCTAACGGCTCAAGTGTGCCACTCGAACTGACAGTGGTTTTAAAAGCGAACAACTCCAATCAAAAACCAGAACAAAAATGTCAGTTCGAGTGATTTTGTGCAATGGAGCACAGCGAAATGGAACAAAATTGTATCGAGAACAGTCCAAAGGCAATGCTGCTTCCAACACTTCGACCAAGCTCAGTACAGGCCTGTTCTCGATACAACGTTTGCTCAGCTAACGCCTCGCATCCGCCACTCGAACTGACAGTGGTTTTAAAAGCAAACAACTCCAATCAAGAGCCTGAACTAAAATGTCTGTTCGAGTGATTTTGTGCAATGGAGCACAGCGAAATGGAACAAAATTGTATCGAGAACAGTCCAAAGGCAATGCTGCTTCCAACACTTCGACCAAGCTCAGTACAGGCCTGTTCTCGATACAACGTTTGCTCAGCTAACGCCTCGCATCCGCCACTCGAACTGACAGTGGTTTTAAAAGCGAACAACTCCAATCAAGAACCTGAACAAAAATGTCAGTTCGAGTGGTTTTGTGCAATGGAGCGCAGCGAAATGGAACAAAATTGTATCGAGAACAGTCCAAAGGCAATGCTACTTCCAACACTTCGACCAAGCTCAGTACAGGCCTGTTCTCGATACAACGTTTGCTCGGCTAACGCCTCGCATCCGCCACTCGAACTGACAGTGGTTTTGGTTTTCACCACTTTACTTCAAATGTCAGTTCGAGTGATTTTGTGCAATGGAGCACAGCGAAATGGAACAAAATCGTATCGAGAACAGTCCAAAGGCAATGCTGCTTCCAACACTTCGACCAAGCTCAGTACAGGCCTGTTCTCGATACAACGTTTGCTCGGCTAACGCCTCGCATCCGCCACTCGAACTGACAGTGGTTTTGGTTTTCACCACTTCACTTCAAATGTCAGTTCGAGTGATTTTGTGCAATGGAGCACAGCGAAATGGAACAAAATCGTATCGAGAACAGTCCAAAGGCAATGCTGCTTCCAACACTTCGACCAAGCTCAGTACAGGCCTGTTCTCGATACAACGTTTGCTCAGCTAACGCCTCGCATCCGCCACTCGAACTGACAATTGTTGTAATTTTCAACACTTTATCCCGAACCGCCAATTCAATTCTGCCTTATAGTAGAAAGCTAATTTGAAGCGGGCTGAGCGGAGTCGAAACCCGCATAATTTTCAGAATATGTATATTGTCGTTCCAATTTAGAATCGGGTTCTACATGGCAGCCAAGCGCAAGCAGTTTATCATCGAGGTCATCGATCAACCATTTGAATTACCCTCGGGCATTCGAACGGAGAAAACGGCTGTTGTTACCCATTTCGAACACGGGAGTGAGCGACACAAAGCGCACTTGGGTGTGTTTGAAAACACCGCCATTTTCGACACCATTGCCAAGGGGTTTCCCCTGATTTTAGATCACTGTTTTATACAAAATTTCTCGCTCAGCGACTACCGCGAAGCGTACAACCTGGATGCCGTTGAATCGGTTGTTATCAAAGACTTTTCAGCGGTTTCCGCCTTTTTCGACAGCGATACACAAACCGACTTTTCGCACGCCCTTTTTGAAGGAGAAAACACCACTTTTGAAAAATCCGTTTTCAACCGTGGCAATGTGAACTTCCACAAAGCACACTTTGGCGGAAATGCTGATTTTAGCTCTTGTGCCTTCAGCACCGGTTTAGTCGATTTTCGATTTGCCGAATTTGAGCAAGGCAACAGCACTTTTATCGATGCGCATTTCGATTGTGAAACAGTTTCCTTCGTCAACACTTTGTTTGGCGATGGCAAGGCCGATTTCCGCAACGTACACTTCGGGAAAAGTGAGGTACTCTTTCAATATTCCAGCTTTGGAACCGGAGACATCTCCTTCGACAAGGCCATTTTCCAGGGACATCACATTGATTTCAGACGCGTTGAATTTCACGATGGGAAAGTAGATTTTCGCAGGGTCCAGTTTGGAGATGCCGAAGTCAGTTTTGAAGAAACCGAATTCGGAAATGGGCGTGTCAGCTTCCGATCTTCGCGATTTGGCAAAGGCAATATTTCTTTTGAACTCGTCAATTTTGGACAAGGCGAAGTCATCTTTGAGCGCGTGCATTTTGGCCAAGGAGAAGTCTCTTTTGCCAAAGCCACGGCAGCCCATATGTTGCTCAAAGGCAGTTTCATCGATTGCCACCTCGACCTGCGTGTGGCCCAATGCGTTTCCATCGACTTGTCCGACACCATTGTGCGCGACATCATCGATTTGGTGCCGGTCGATCACACGGTAGACATTGGCACCATCAACTTCACCGGGATGCGCAACCTGGGGCGAATTTTCATCGATTGGCACAAAAACAAGGTCAATGATCTCATCGCTAACCAAGCCAACACAACCCTGGCCCAAAAAGCAGAACAATTCAACTTACTCAAAGGGGACTTCAACGATACGGGCCGATACAGCTACGAAGACTACGCCTACATTGAGTTCAAACGATTTGAACTGCGGGCCAAACTTGATGCGGTTAAAGACAACAAGATCAGCGCCATCTGGAATTACCCTTTTAGCGGTTTCAAATGGTTGGTGTTTGACAAAATGGGGCTGTATGCCACCAACCCGGCACGTGTATTTTTTAGCATGATGATCGTCTACGTCATCTTCAGCATGCTCTACCTCACTTTGCCCGAATTTATTGACGCGGGCATCAGCTGTTCAGGTGCCGACAACGACATCCTTTCCGAAGCACGCATCGCCTTCTATTTCAGCGCCATCACCTTTCTCACCATCGGCTATGGTGACTGTCTTCCGGTTGGTAACATCCACTGGATTGCTCCCATGGAAGGCTGGGCGGGCGTCTTTATGATGTCGTATTTCACGGTCGCCTTTGTGCGAAAAATCCTACGTTAATGCCGAAGTTTTTGTACCTGATTTTGTCGCTGGTTTTGTTCGCCAGTTGCACCGCTGATGTGGATGTAAAAATGAACTCCAAATCACCTTACACGCCCAACCACCCTGCCGGCAAAGTCAACGTTGGTTTTTTGGTTGTTGATGGTGTCTACAACTCCGAGTTGATGGCTCCTTACGATATTTTTCACCACACTGTTTTTCATTCCGATTCAGGCATGAATGTGTTTACGGTAGCGTCCTCCAAGGACATAATCACCACGTTTGAGGGAATCCGTTTGCTCCCTGATTATTCTTTCGACAATGCGCCAAACATCGACATTTTGGTGGTGCCCAGCGCTGAGGGCAGTATGGGCAAAGACTTAGAAGATGCACGAATGATGCGGTTTGTGCGCGAACGAGGCCAATCTGCTTCTCACGTACTTTCGTTGTGTGATGGGGCTTTTCTGCTGGCACAAGTTGGATTGCTTCAAAATCGAGAATGCACCACATTTCCAGGTGACATTGCCGTATTTCGTGAGCAGTTTCCTCGACTTTCTGTACACGATTCAGTGAGTTTTGTTCACCACGACAAAGTCATCACCTCTGCTGGTGGCGCACTTTCTTACGATCCTTCCCTCTACTTGGTAGAACACATTTATGGCAAAGAGGTGGCCCATAAAGTGGGCAAAGGCATGGCGCTGGATTGGGATTTGGGGACGATAAAATACCTTCGGGTAGTTGGAAAAGTTCAATCCAGGCGCGGCATGGGCGTTGCTTTTCAATCTGTCCACACCTCGTATATTCTTGGCAAAGACGTTAATTTCTTCAAAGCGGATTTAGCAAGTATCCAAGGGATAGAAATTATTTTTGAGAATTCTAAGTATAACCAGCAGAAACATGAGATTATTCAATTTACGTTATCAACCACGGTGAGCGATTCATTTGTCGAAGCCACATCCTACAGTGATAAATTAACTGCTGAACAAAAAGAAATCATTGGCAGCGCGACTTCTGGCAGTAAAATTTATCTGGAAAAAATCGAGGTAAAAGATGTTGATGGCAAAATCCACAATATGGGCACCGAGGTGTTTACCATACAGGATTAGGTAATCTAGTAAAACATCTCCCGCTATCATCGCCTATAAGAAAGTTGAGCCCAAAATACTCTAAAAAGGAGCCAAAATACCGTAGAAACACCTAGCCAGATACGCTAAAACATGGTATTTAAATTTCAGTATTTTTACTCTTGAATCCCAGTTTCTAAATCCTTAAATTGCATATTAATCGATTTTCGAATAATAATTATCACTAAATTGTAAATTTGCCTATGGTTTAACTTTTTGTAATTAATTTAAACTTCCTTTTCAGAACATGTTGTTCGATTAACTTAAAATTTGAAAAATATGCAACCTTTTAAATTTTTGATCGCCCTACTTGTGATCAGCTTATTCACCATCTCTACCAGCCAGGCTGGTGGTATCAAAATCAAACTTTACGGCTCAGGCGGAATCGTTTCAGAAGGCGATGTGAACAAAATATGCCCTGTGACCGACCCCAATAAGGTCTGTGCCAACCTCACCGTGGAAGAAGGCGTCCTTCAACCTGACGGTACCATTACCAATGCTTCGGCCTTATTAGAGTTTGAAGCAACCGAGTCAACAATTCAAATCATCGAGATGTCCAACATCGTGCCCGATGGCAGTGATTATGGAGCCCCTGCTCCAAGCTTAATCTTTCAATAAAGCAGATTGCCATCTTTGCCTGGCTCTAATAAGCAGGGACCAGATAACAACAGCAATCGTTTTAGATAACTTAAAACTACCAGTATGAAAAAACTACTAATTGTTGCAGTTGGCTTGTGTATTATGACACTGACACCAACAGATTCATTTGCCATAAAAATTAAAATCAAAGGCACTGGCGGCATTGTTCAACAGGGTGAAGACACCAAAGTCTGCCCCATAGATGGCGAGCCCGTGTGTGCCGAAATTGAGGGCACTCTTTGGGAATTTATTGAATATATCTTTTCAGAACCACCGCCCAATGTTCCGGTAGGAACGGGTGAAATTCTGCCCACAACTCAATCTGCCACGACACTGACTTTAACGGTGTACGATGAGGGAACAACGACTGTTTACACGGCTACATCAGCCACTTTTTCTCCAGGATTGTCGCTGCTAAAAACAGCGCTTGCGGAGTACGAGACCCATGACGGGGGTGCGGCTACGTTTCAATTGATTGAGTAACTGTTTTTTGCAACCTCATCCTGATAGGATGGGGTTGCTTATATGAATAATACGCATGATTACACGCATACTTTTAACCGGGCTGGCTATACTATTATCCCTCCTGTCCATAGCTCAGGAGCAGCTTTATTTTGCTCAACAATTTCATGGTTCTGAAGAACAGGTTGCTGCCATTTTTTCGAACCAGCTTTCCTTGAAAGGTGGTGAAGCCTATGTTTTTCACTTGCGGCCGATGGGATGTCCGCGGTGCGAAGGGTTGATCAATCCCTTGATTTCTCTCATCAAGAAAAAGGACCCCGATGCACAAGTTGTTTTGGCCACTTCCTACCCCCGGAAAAATGCCACATTGGCTTACGTCAAGGCCAGAAACTACCACATTGATTTCCTCTATTTGGATACGTTGGATTTGCTCTACAATTCTTTTCAGTTCAGCTCCAACAACCTGAATGTCCCCTACCTCCACAAAATCGATCTACAAACAGGAGATGTGCTGTACACCACCGCTTTGCTGGGAATAACAGTCAACAAAGAGCTGGCTGATAAAATAATGACCAGCAACACCCCTGCTCCTAAAATTGAGCGGCCAAAAGCCTTAAAAAATCTACCGGCCCAAAAGAGTTCAACGCCAGAAATTTCCGGGCAGCTCAAATTTAAAAAGGCCGTTCCCCTTGAAGAGAATAAATCGTTTCCAGTTTCATCGCCCATCTCGCTGAGTGTGCTGAACGAGGGCAAGGAGTTTTGCTTCATTGATGATCTTTCTGCGTCTGTTTATATTTATGGAATTGATGGAACCTTCCAGGCGGGACTACCCCCAACTGAGGCTGAAGAAAGGGTTTTCAAGAATTCCAATGTGTCGGAGGAAATATTTCTTTTTCTCAAAAAGTCTAACATTCTAAATACGATCTACCTCAATACTGTTGATTCAAAAAGCAATCAGGTGCGCATTGTCAGCTCTTTGCCCAAAGTTGAGATTGAACCCGACAGCTCCGTTGGTTATTCCAATCAGATTGCATTTGTTTCGAAAAACCGGAACAATGAAATCATCGAAATAGACACCATCGAAAACTATCCTGGAGGTGAATTTGTCCTCTCGCATTCCAAAACAGTTTTTCTACCCGACTTTATCGCCATTCCGCTACTGCGTGGCTGGCCTGCCTCTGGCACCACCGCTTTTGGAGAGAGAGAGCCTTCGGAAAATCCATTTTTATCCGGCTTTTATGACCACTGCCCGATCTTCGCCTTGTATGATTACAATGGCAATTTTTTGAGCAACATTGGTACCATTCCCACGCTCTTTAGAAATTTAAAAACAGGCTATTTTTTCAACGCTCCCAAAATTGCTCAGCATGGCAATAACCTGTACGTCAGTTTTGGATATTCAGGGGAAATATTGCGCTACAGCACTGCCAACCTTTCAGAAAACAACTTACCGATTGACACCATTACCGCCTTTCAAAACACCCATTTTTTGAATATGGGCAATTACTCGGGCGAAGCGGAGGTGTATGATGAAAGCGGCTCCTCCAGGGTCTATTTCGGAGAGGGATATTTTCAAAACAATCAACCCGCCACAGGCGAAGAATTGAATTACCTGAAATCTTTGACTCCCTTGCTTCGAAAGCAAATTGTTGAAATGAAGGTGGCTGAAAATGAACTGGCTGTTTTAATCAGGGAAAACGGGCAGTATTCTATCGCCATTTTTGACAACGATGGCAACGAGTTATATGTCGGTAGCATTCAGAGCAACCATGCTGAATTTGGCACCATGCTCAGGTGTCGTTTGTTGCATAATGCTGTGGAAGACCGATTTGAGCTGATCAGTATATTCGATGGGGGCAGTAGATTGTACCTGGCCCAACTGTCGCTCGAGGGCTACATGAACTAAAAAACCTACAACCAACGCTATATTTCTGCTGCTATCACCTGGCTTTTACCTTCAGGTAGGAGCATGGATAAGGGTATCAACTTTTCAGGTTATCAGACAATCCCCACCAAAACAACACCCACGTATAAACACGGATCATAGCAGTAGAAAGACCCCTTTTTCAAATTCCCGTCTTTTAGCGCTTGAAATTGATGGAGATCTCCTCCAACTTTACTCTTGATTTGACTAAGCAATTGAATGTTGTAAATAATCCCTTGTTAAAATTCCCCCTTTTTATTGAGGGCCAACTCTCTCAAATCTGCTCGCGCAGGTCAAAACGAATGACCATCGTTTTAGGAAACAACAACAGGCCTGATATAAGAGGGGGGATTTTGTTTTAATCAGGAAGCGGCATGATAAACGACTTGAAAAGGTACAGCAGGTGCTCCTTTTCCACTTTGGGCACTGATTGGCAAACCGTTTTGTAATCCATCTGCATTAAATGTTCTTCCGCCTTGGCATACATGCCATGCTGGTCTGCTACTTCCAGGATGTACGATAATTTACTGCTTATTTCCGTTTGCATCTGATGCCGCTCTGCTGCGGTCAATTCTTCCTGTTCATTCAGGTAGTTTTGCAACCCTGCCAAGTAACCTTGAATAGTGTCGACTTCGGCAGTCCCAAGGGTCCGTTGCTCCTTTTGCAGTGCTTCATTTCCCCAATACTCCAGTTGTTTCACGACCTGCTCAAAGCTCCGCCTGTTGGTGCGCTGGATGGCTGTTTCAACGGGCAAAGGTGCGTCTTGAAGGGCAACAACGATAGCCTGCAATTCTTCTGCCCCCAGCGCTGCCAGAGAACAGTTCGCGGGTTTGTAAACAGTATTAAAAAACACCTCACAATCCAGGGAATTGGCAAATGCGATGACCTCTGGCAGTTCGCGCCAGTTTTGCACCATGGGGCAATAAGAAAGGTGAAAATGGGTGTTGCGTTCCTGGCAGTATTCCCTGAAATAGGCAATATTGTCCATCACCTTGTCAAAGTCGGCATTTTTGCGAATCACCTCGTAGTTGGCTGCATCGATCGAATCGATGGAAACCCCAATTTCAAAACGGATGGAATCCAGAATCTTTTTGATGCGATCGGTCAATATGGTTCCGTTGGTTTGCACTGAAATGCGAATGCCGGGATTGAGATCCACCATGCGTTCCCAGATGTTCAGATAAAAGGGTATTAAGAAGGGCTCACCACCTAAAAAATGGGAATGATGAATGTGCGGAATAAATGCCTCCAACTGTTCAATCAATGACGCATCGTAAGCCGAAGGAATGGCGGGTAATTTTTCCCTGTTTCTGCGAATGGCAGAGGAGAATTCTCCCCGACACATCACACACTCCAGGTTGCACTCATTGGATAATTCGAAATCTATTTTGGTCGGAAAATTGGAACCAGCAACAGGAAGCGCATCAAAATTCTTTGCCGGCAACGCATTGTAATTCCCTGCATCAATTAACTCGTAGCACCCGTGACAGCCCTTCGAAAAATCATCCTCACCCAAAGCCGTGCGGATTTCAGCCATTTTGGGTCCGTTCCAAATTTCCTCCAACGACTGCTCAGGAAATTTCCCAATAACATGCATTTTGTTGAAACAACAAACCGAAACATTCCCCCGAAACCCAAGATACATGCTTTTCAACGGTGCCCAGCAAGGCATCGCCACAGCATCGGCAGGACGTTGGGCGTTGTAGAGTTGAGCAGCAGATTTGGATAATTTCATGACTCGGTGCCAGCTAGTTGATTGAATTGGCCTTGATGCGAGTGCGCATCAAAAAATTACTCCAAATCTTCCACAATGGCTGGACGTTGGGTAATCTCGTGGTAACAAATCACTCCTTCACAAAAGTAGTGCACCACCAGGCTTTTGCGGGTTAATTCTTCATTTCTAACCTCAGAGCCACCATGCAACAGGTTTGCATGCCACACCAGCACATCGCCTTTTTTGGCAATAAACGGTTCTGGCTTCATGGATTTGTCGCGGATAATTTCGCCCACCTTTTCGGTGTAGTTTTCATAATAAAAATCGCCCACCGCCAAACTGGTATTGCCTGTTTCAAAACCATCACTCATGAGGTAATCCATCTTGTGGCTGCCGGGACAGTAAAACACTGGACCACTATCGGCATGAATGTCTTCCAACGCCACCCAGATGGCTACGAGGTAGCCCAACGGCTCAGTCGTCATGTGAATAGAATCGCTGTGTGCCTTTGCCTTGCTTCCTTTTAAAAAATTCATGGTTTGAAACACCTTCACCTTCCGCCCCATGGCGAAATCGAGGAGTTTTCGCAACCGAGGGTCCTTGGCCACTTGTTTCACACCCTCCGACTCTTTGATGCAATTCATCACCCTGGTGTTGGTGTAATGAAAAGGCAACAACTCTTTCTCGATGATGTTGTCAACTTCCGCATTGATAGTGTCCACGGTATCCGAATCAACAAATCCTTCCAGCACCATGTAACCTTGCTCCACCCACTTTTGGAGTTGTGCCTGGGTAGCGCCATCAAAGTCACCAAATGCAGGATGGGCGGCCAGTTCAGCCAGTGCATTGTGGCGATCGAGCCAGGGAATGTTTCCCTCTTGACTCGCTTCAAAATCTTCGTGAGAAATGGAAGCTACCACACTTTTTGCAGCGCCAGCCTCTCGGTATAAAGGAGCATTCTTTTTGAGCTTGCCATAATGACGCAGATTGTGGAGGTAGTGCACCAAACGCATTCGTCTGAGATAGCGCCAATATCGAAGCAAAAATTTCATTACACAAAATTAGAACGAAAAAAGACGTGGACAAGTGACCAAAATCAAGAAAAAAGAAGCATCAAGGGCGCAAAAGCCTAGTTGCCAATATTATTTTTTGAGTTATTTTTGCACCGAATTTAACCTCAAAGGACTAGTTCATGGCAGAAGAAAAAGTTTTGCTTCCAAAAATGGGAGAAAGTGTTGCTGAAGCAACCATCACAGCTTGGCTCAAATCAGTTGGAGATAGCATTGATGCCGAAGAATCATTGGTAGAAATTGCCACGGACAAGGTTGACTCTGAGGTGCCTGCGCCAGTCGCAGGGATTATCACCCAAATTCTGGTTCAACAAGACGAAGTAGCCAAAGTGGGCGATGTGTTGGCTATCATCAGCACAGAAGGCGAGGCTGCCGCTCCGGCTCCTACAGCCGCTGCTACCGAAGCTCCAGCACCTGCCCCCGCTCCAGCGGCAGCAGCAGAAGCTGTTGTGCAACAAGCCGCTGCCGCAGTAGCCGTTCCGGTTGAATTCTCCAGCAGCTCCCGTTTTTATTCTCCACTGGTAAAAAACATTGCCCAAACAGAAGGCATTGGCATTGCCGAATTGGAAAACATTCCAGGTACGGGTCAAAATGGCCGGGTTACCAAAAATGATATACTGAATCACCTTACGAACCGCAACGGACAACAAGCGGCCCCGGCATCTGCACCAGCACCTGCCGCAGCACCAGCTACCACCACTCAAGTGGCCAAAGCAGCTCCGGCACAATCGGTTAGTGGAAATGTCGAAATCATCGAGATGGATCGCATGCGCAAACTCATTGCCGATCACATGGTGATGTCGTTGCAAACGTCTCCACACGTTACTTCCTTTGTAGAAGCGGATGTAACCAACATCGTGATGTGGCGCAACAAGATGAAGAATAAGTTCATGGAGCAGGAAGGTGAAAAAATCACCTTTACCCCCATCTTCATCGAAGCCATCGTGAAGGCGATAAAAGACTTCCCGATGATCAACATCTCTGTTAACGGAACCCAGATTATTCGCAAGAAAGACATCAACATTGGTATGGCCGCAGCCCTGCCAAGTGGCAATCTCATCGTACCGGTTATCAAAAATGCAGACCACCTCAATTTGGTCGGCATCACCAAGTCGGTCAATGATTTGGCCAACCGCGCTCGTAACAACAAGTTGTCTCCAGATGAAATTTCTGGTGGCACCTACACTGTAACCAACGTGGGTACATTTGGCAACGTGATGGGCACCCCCATCATCAACCAGCCGCAAGTGGCGATTTTAGCGTTGGGAGCCATCCAGAAAAAGCCGGTTGTGATTGAAACAGAACAGGGCGACACCATTGGCATCCGACACATGATGTTCTTGTCGCATTCCTACGACCACCGCGTGGTTGACGGAGCGTTGGGCGGCATGTTTGTGCGCAAAGTTGCTGACTACCTGGAAGGATTCGACATCAACCGCGACATCTAGTTTTCAACATCCAAACGTTTTCAAATTTTCATTTTTGTACATTTATCCTCCCCCAGGGTAAAGTATATTTAGGCAATGTGCCGATTTACGCGGTTTTCAACCTAACGGACGTCCTATGAAAAAGTGGTTATTGTTGGCGCTGCTGTTCACCACGGTGGCAGTTTCCATGGCGCAAGACTCTTTTCGAGATAAGTTTCTTGAAGCAAACATCTTGATGGAAGACAAGTATTATGCCTTGTCACTTCCCGTGTGGCTGGAATTGCTGAAAGACTATCCCGACAATGCCAACATCAACTACAAAGTTGGCCTCTGCTACCTCAACCAGGAAACCGACAAAAAGAAAGCATTGAGCTATCTGGAAAAAGCATCCAAGGGCATTTCCAGAAACTACGACAACTTTGTGCCCACCGAACGGAGCGCACCTCCTGAAACCAAATTTTACCTGGCCAAAGCTTTTCACCTCAACAACCGGATAGACGAGGCCATTACGACCTACACCGACTACAAAAATCAACTGGGCAAAAAACACTACTTGCGAGAGGACATCGATCTGGAATTGGCCAAATGTGAAAATGCCAAAGAGTTGATGCTCGAACCGCGCAACGTTAAAATCACCAACCTGGGCAGCGATGTCAACTCCGAATTCAGAGAATTTGGTCCGGTGGTGTCGGCCAACGAAGAAGCCCTTTATTTTACTTCACGCAGACTACGCGCTGACAGCAGCAACAGGGGTTACCGCGAACCTGCAGATGGCAAGTACTTTGAAGACATCTACGTTTCTTACAAAGAACAGGACGACCGGTGGACCGCCCCCGAACTGCTCAACGTGAACGTTGTGAGCGACCACGAGGCCACCATCGGCATTTCGTCTGATGGGCAGACCTTGTACATATACAAGAGCTATCATGGCAATGGCAACTTGTATGAAAGCACTTACCAAACCGATGGAACATGGTCTTCGCCAGAACTCATTGGTTCAGATGTCAACACGAATGCCAACGAAACACATGTCGCCATTTCGGCTGATGGGCAAAGGCTCTATTTCACCAGCGACCGAAAAGGAGGCTACGGAGGCATGGACATTTATCGGTGCCACAAACTGCCCAATGGCGAATGGAGCTTGTCGCAAAATTTAGGCCCCGTCATCAATTCTCCTTACGATGAGGAGGGGCCTTTTATTCACCCGGATGACCGCACACTCTACTTTAGCTCCAAGGGGCACAAGAACATGGGTGGCTACGACATTTTCTACTCCAAACTCGATTTAACCGATAGCAGCTGGACCAATCCTGTCAACATTGGCTACCCCATCAACACCACCGATGATGACGTCTTCTATTTCACAACTCCGGATGGAAAACGATCGTACTATTCCTCTTCCAAAGAAGGAGGTTATGGCAACACCGACCTGTATCAGGTTGAATTCATCCAGGAAGATGTGCAGGTGGACGTCAGCGGTTTTGCGGTGCTGAAAGGATTCATTCTTGTTCCCAGCAAACAACCCATTCCCGAAGGCACGAAAATAACGGTAACAGACAAAAAAACAGACCGGGTACTCGGAGAAGGAAAACCGCTCAAACGCAACGGCAGCTTTGTTTTCATCCTTCCTTCGGGCAGTACTTACCACATCAACTACCTCATCAATTCCAACAAGTTTTTTGAGGAAGACATCGACATCCCTCTCGGCACCGAATACACCGAAATCAGGCGGGAAATCTTCTTGCGTCCTGTAAAAATTGGCGACAAAACAGAAACGGAAATCATTGTACTGACGGACGATCTGTTGAGCAGTCAGCTAAAATGGCAGCTTGAATTTGATGATGCTGAAGACGAGGAACTTCCTTTTGGAGTAGAAATCAATTACCTGGACAACGTGGGCGAAGTCATTCACACAGAATATGTGAGCCAGGATGGTTATTTCAAATTTTACTCTCTCAACACCAAAGAAGATTACACCCTGGAATTGGTAACGGAGGAAGACATTGCGAAAAAGCTCAAAATCAAACTCGTAGACCTCACTCCCAACCCAAGGGATGAACAACTGGTGCTCGAAGCGCGAGACAATAAAATCTTTACTGAAAAAGGCGAAGCAACCGAGGGTTCTGCGCTGATGGAAGAAAAACGGCTGGCGCAGCTCAAAGAGGAGCTTTTAAACAGCAACATCAAATGGCAGCTTGTTCTTGAGAAGCAGGAAGCGGTCATTCCCGAAGGCACAATGGTCAATTATCTGGACGATCAGGGAGAAGTTATCTTCTCTGAACCGGTCACGGACAAAGGTTATTTCAAATACCACGAACTGGCAGACGATCAAAAATACACCTTGCAACTCGCCAAGGAGTCGGACCTGTCGGACGGCTTAAAAATTCAGCTGGTGGATTTGGAAGAAAAGACCCTGGAAGCGCCTATGCTGGAAGAAGTGTATGAAAACATCTACACGGAACAAGGTGAAAAAACTGACGCAGCGGAGTTGTTTTCAGGTTTTGATTGGGAAAAACTCGAATCGGAATTGTCCCGGCTCAATCCCAAATGGAAAATTTTGCCCAGCGATCCCAACCTGAATCTGCCACTTGGTGTGAAAGTGGATTACCTCGACACCAACGGCAAGGTACTTTTCTCAGAATTTGTCAGCCGCTTAGGATTCTTCAAATACCATCAGCTGGATGGAACAACCCCCTACCGGATGAGATTGATTTCAGAAAAAGATCTCCCAACCGACCTGCGCATTATGCTCGACAACAACGGACAGTTGCAGGCAACTCCCATATTGGTGTTGGGAAAAGATCAAATCTACATCGCAGACAAAGCTGGATCAGCCGATCCGAAATCCCCTTCTTTCACCTACGCACAATTGGAAAGAGAGTTGGCCAGGGTCAATCCTAAATGGCACATCATCACAGACTCTGATACCCCACTCCCCTTGGGATTGAGCATTAACTACCTGGGCGGTGATGGCAACATTCTTTTCACCGAAATGATATCACCCAAAGGCTACTTTAAATACCACACATTACAAGGAAACATTCCCTTCAAACTACAGTTGATATCGGAAGAAGAGATTAAAAGCATTTTAAGAATTGTGCTTGAAGACAATGGTCAACAGCTTACCAGGCCGGTTTTAACCCTTGGCCCAGATGCTACATTTATTGAGCAAGAACAAGAAACCATTGCCCCCAATAGCCCCAATTTTACCTACCAACAGCTGGAAAAGGAATTGGCGAAAATAAATCCAAAGTGGCGCATTCTCACCGATTCTGATGCTCCTCTTCCCATTGGAATGAGCATCAACTACCTCAACACGGAGGGCGAGGTTATGTTTTCAGAATTGGTTACTCCCAAAGGCTATTTTAAATACCACAAACTCAAAACCGAAGCACCTTACCGGTTGCAATTGATCTCCAGGGAAGAAATAGACAACATCCTTAGGATTGTATTGGAAGACAACGGTGAGCAAATGCCCAAGCCGATTTTAATGCTAGGAACAAATTCCGTTTTTGAGGAATTAGTTGCTCCGGTAACTTCCTCAGACCCGGCCGCTTTCACCTACTTTGAATTAGAGCGTGAATTGGCACAGTTAAACCCCAAATGGCATATCCTGACCGACTCAGAGATGATAATCCCGGCTGGCACCAGCATCAACTACATTGACGAAAACGGCCAGATTGTTTTCACCGAACCCGTTAGCCCGAATGGTTATTTCAAATACCACGAACTGCCTTCTGGCAAGAGATACAGACTACAATTGGTATCAGAAAATGACATCGGCAACATCGTCAGAATTGTATTGGAAGGCGAAGATGAGATATTACCTAACCCGGAAATGACTTTGGGTCCCAACAACACATTTGTTTCAGTACAATTACCAACAGACGAAGACTACCCCACCACTGTTGATTATGAAAAATTGGAGGAAGAATTAAAAGCCATTGAGCACTTTCAGATTTCGCATATCAACAACAAGTCAATTCCGATGGGCTTAAAGGTCAACTTTCTCGATAAGGAGGGCAACGTTGCCTTTACTGAATGGGTGACTCCAAATGGCTCTTTCCGCTACCACACGCTTGAACCTGAGAAGTATCAATTGCAATTTGTATTGGACGGAGACGACTGGAGCAAAGAGCTGACAACTACTAAAAAGGCTGCAACAACAGCAGCCGTGGTTGAATCAAAAGTTATCTCCAACCAGCCCATTGAGGCAAAAGCACATGTGGAAGTGACTGGAACCCGCTCCAACGTTGGCAACTTGCTCTATTTCAAAAAATTTGGCTACAACAAAAGTCAACTTTCGACAGAAGACAAAAAGTTCATCGAATTGGTGGAAGGACTGGCCGAAATTGTCCGCACCAGAGGGGCTGTAGAAGTTAACATTGAGGCCAGTGCATCAAAGGTTCCTACCAAAACTTATAAGACCAACGAAAACCTCAGTAAAATCAGGGCAGAGAAGGCCAAAGAAATGTTAATCAGCGAGTTGAGCAAGAAAGGCATCAATGCTGATCAGATCGATTTTGCCCGAATCTCAACGCTGGTACAGGGTCCGGAATATACCCGAACCAACCCCAAGCCCCGATCGGTTTACGAAGAATTTCAGTACGTTAGAATCACCTCCAGGTAGCCTCAAATTAACATTTTCCTGTTTACAACTTCCTAGTAATCAACAGGTAGCCCCTGTTGTATTTAATAGATTTGTTAAGTTCAACCAGCCGGAAACATGACATTTCACCTACCTATGATACATCAATTTTTTCGATCTAAGGGCCTGATTATTTGCGCGTTAGCACTCTTTTTTACACAGGCATTTGTGACCGATTTGCAGGCTCAAAACGAGCGTAAAATGCTCAGCAAAGCACGTGCAAATTTGGACGAAGGAGACTACAAAAAAGCGAAAGAACAGTATTTAAAGCTGCTTGAACTGTATCCAAATGATGTTTTATACAATTATGAAACGGCATTGGCTTACTTCGAATCACCCATCGAAAAAGGGAAGGCAGTAGGCTTTTTACTGACTGCTTTGAACAACAGCAACGCAGGAGACACCATCCCAGACATCTACTACTACCTGGGAAGAACCTATCAATACAAAGGTGACTTTGTTAAGGCCATTCAGGCTTACAAACGGTTTGAACGACTAAACAGGGAGGAAAACGGCAAAGACGACCTGACCAAAGATGTTACCCGCTACATCGAAATGTGTGAAAATGGCAAACAGTACTTCGAGAATAACCGAAAGTATGTAGTGGTTGAAAACCTGGGACCATCTATCAACTCAGAATATCCGGAATATGCTCCTGTAATTAAGGACGATGAATCGGTCGTTATCTTCACTTCCAGACGCCCTGACAGCTATGGTGGCGAATTGTACGATGATGGAAAGTACTACGAAGACATCTATTTTTCCCGATTCCTGGAGGCGGCATGGAGCAATGCATCCAACCTCGATTCAGCCGGACAATTCATCAACTCGTTGGTAAACACCCCTTTGCACGATGCGGCCATCACCTATTCAGCCAATGAGAAGAAACTCTTCATCTACCGCGACAATGATATCTGGATTTCTGAATACATCGACAACAGTTGGAGTACTCCATTGAAACTCAAAGGAAGGGTCAACTCTGAAAAAGGACGCGAGCCCAGTGTATTTCTTGGAGCAACGGAAACGACTTTATTGGTGGTGAGTGACAAAAAAGATGGTTTTGGCGGATTGGATATTTACAAATCTTCCAAATTATCTGACAACAGCTGGGGTCCACTTGAAAATATCGGCCCTACCATCAACACTAAATACGATGAGGATGCTCCGTTTTTAACACCTGATGGCAACACCTTGTATTTCTCTTCCAAGGGGCACACTTCCATTGGTGGATACGATGTATTTAAATCTCAGTGGATTGATGATTCATGGACTGAGCCAGAAAACGTAGGCGTTCCCATCAACACGGCTGGAGAGGAAATTTATTTCATTACCAACAGCGAAGGGTCTGTGGGTTACTATGCCTCTTCCCGAAGTGGTGGTTATGGTGACATGGATATTTACCGCATCACCCTTGAGTGTAAGATGATCGCGCGCACGGAGATCCGTGGCCTTGTTGTTTCGGAAGAGACCAAAGCCCCCACTTCTGCAACTATCACTGTTACCGACATGATTTCCGACAAAGTGGTTGGGGTTTATTATGCCGACTCCACTACTGGAAAGTATTCCATGGAACTTCCTACCGAGCGCAGATATAATTTCCAAATTGAAGCAGCCAACCACGAAGTTCAGGAAGGAAACTTCAGTGTTCCCAAACAATGTGACTACTATAGCCTTTACCAAGAGATGCGGATTGAGAACCTCCGTGATTCTTCTGAAAACATTTACGCGCAACGCCTGCAAATGCGCAATGCCTTCTTTGACATTGAGCGCGAAGTAAAAGAACGTTTTGGACCAATTGCACAAAGTGACAATGAACAAATTGAACAAGTAAAAATTGACTCCCTCAGTACCGAGTTGGTGGAAGTCATCGAAACTTCCAAAGACATTGAAATCCCTACAGACAAGTACATTAAAACAACGGACGAGCGAATTCTGGACGAAGAAATTGCCATCAAAATGGGACTGATTGAGCCAGGTTACCTCAACCTGGTGCGTATCGGAGACAAAGCTTTGAAAGAAAGAAGGTATGTTGATGCCAAGCAAAACTACATTGCCGCCATTCAAATTGCCGAAGAAAAGGAATACCCCAAAGAGCAGATTGAAGTCATAGATGAATTGCTCGGTGAAGCCAGCTTTGAAGGAGCTGACGGCAGCTACCTAAGCCTGTTGTCTGATGCCGACCGCGATGTATCCGAACGTAACTTCCTGGAAGCTCGAGAAAAGTACATCCGTGCATTGCGTGCCAATCCCGATGCATCCTACCCACGTGAGCGTGTTTCCGAAATTGACAACACTTTGTTGGAAGTAGCTGAATCGGAAGGCAAGCAAGAATACATTTACACTTCATTGATTGATTTTGCAGACAAGGCAATGACCAAACGCTATTTTGACGAAGCCCGGCAAGAATATGTGGTGGCTTCACAAATTAGCCCCAGCGAAAACTACCCCAAGGATCAGATTACTGTCATTGATGGCGTTTTAGCCGAGCAAGGAGTATCAGGCGGAGACGGCACCTACATTGGCCTTATCCTGGAGGCTGACAAGCAAATGCAAGACAAGAAATACATGGAAGCGCGTCAGAATTACCTGACTGCATTGGGAGCCAACCCTGGTGCCCGCTACCCTACTAAAAAAGTAGCAGAAATTGACGTTATCCTGCTTGCAGGGGCTGAAAATGGAGAAGAAGATGCCACTTACATGACCCTCATCAAAGCGGCTGATACTGACAGAGATGATCAGCGAATCAAGCAAGCAAAAAGCAATTATGAGCTGGCCCTGAAAGTAAAACCTGAAGAGGCCTACCCAAAAGAGCAAATTGAATTGATGGAAGCGCTCCTGGCCAACAGGGTCGTGACAGCGAAAAATGGTGCCTACCTCGCACTGCTGGCCGAAGCCGACCAAGCCATGAAAAACAAAGACTTTGTGAAAGCACGCGAAAAATACATCGCGGCTCTCAGGGCTGACCCCAACGCAGAGTACCCAAATGGAAAGATTGCTGAGATCAACCAAATCCTCAAGGAAATCGCCAAGGAAGAAGGCAAGAATGAAGTCATCTACACCGACTTGATTGCCGTTGCCGATAAAGCGATGAGCGACAGGTTTTTCGATGATGCGATGAGCTCGTACCAATTGGCCAATGAAATCAAACCAAACGAGGCGTATGCTCAAGACCAAATTACTGCCTTGGAAAAACAAGGAGTTACTGCCGAAGATGGCACGTACCTCGCCTTGTTAGCTGAAGCGGATAGAGCCCTGAGAGAGAAGAACTTCATGGAGGCACGCGAAAAGTACCTCGCAGCCCTCAGGGCTGATCCCAACGCAGAGTACCCAAATGGAAAAATTGCTGAGATCAACCAAATCCTCAAGGAAATCGCCAAGGAAGAAGGCAAGAATGAAGTCATCTACACCGACTTGATTGCCGTTGCCGATAAAGCGATGAGCGACAGGTTTTTCGATGATGCGATGAGCTCGTACCAATTGGCCAATGAAATCAAACCAAACGAGGCGTATGCTCAAGACCAAATTACTGCCTTGGAAAAACAAGGAGTTACTGCCGAAGATGGCACGTACCTCGCCTTGTTAGCTGAAGCGGATAGAGCCCTGAGAGAGAAGAACTTCATGGAGGCACGCGAAAAGTACCTCGCAGCCCTCAGGGCTGATCCCAACGCAGAGTACCCAAATGGAAAAATTGCTGAGATCAACCAAATCCTCAAGGAAATCGCCAAGGAAGAAGGCAAAAATGAAGTCATCTATACCGACTTGATTGCCGTTGCCGACAAAGCGATGAGCGACAAGTTTTTCGATGATGCGATGAGCTCGTACCAATTGGCCAATGAAATCAAACCAAACGAGGCGTATGCTCAAGACCAAATTACTGTCTTGGAAAAACAAGGAGTTACTGCCGAAGATGGCACTTACCTCGCTTTGTTAGCTGAAGCGGATAAAGCCATGAAGGATAAAAACTTCATGGAGGCACGCCAAAAATACATCGCTGCGCTGCGCGCCAACCCCAACGCTGATTACCCACAAGGGAAGGTGGCTGAACTCAATGACATTTTAAGAGAGATAGCCGAAGAGAACGGTCAAAAGAAAAACGAAATCTACACTGGCCTCATTCAGGTAGCTGACAAAGACAAGGACGACAAGTTCCTTGATGATGCCATGAAGTCTTACCAGTTGGCCAATGAAATCAACCCCAAGGAAGCCCATGCAAAAAATCAAATTGCTGCATTGGAAAAACAAGGAGTCACAGCCGAAGATGGCACTTACATCGCTTTGGTAGCCGAAGCGGATAAAGCCATGAAAGACAAAAACTTCATGGAGGCACGCCAGAAATACATCGCTGCGCTGCGCGCCAACCCCAACGCTGATTACCCACAAGGGAAGGTGGCTGAACTCAACGACATTTTAAGAGAGATGGCCCAGGAGAACGGTCAAAAGAAAAACGAAATCTACACTGGCCTCATTCAGGTAGCTGACAAAGACAAGGACGACAAGTTCCTCGATGATGCCATGAAATCGTACCAATTAGCCAATGAAATCAAGCCGAATGAAGCCCATGCGCAAGACCAAATGGTTGCATTGGAAAAACAAGGAGTCACAGCAGAAGATGGCACCTACATCGCTTTGGTAGCCGAAGCGGATAAAGCCATGAAGGATAAAAACTTCATGGAGGCCCGCCAAAAATACATCGCTGCGCTGCGCGCCAATCCCAACGCTGATTACCCACAAGGGAAGGTGGCTGAACTCAATGACATTTTAAGAGAGATAGCCGAAGAGAACGGTCAAAAGAAAAACGAAATCTACACTGGCCTCATTCAGGTAGCTGACAAAGACATGGACGACAAGTTCCTCGATGATGCCATGAAGTCGTACCAGTTGGCCAACGAAATCAACCCCAAGGAAGCCCATGCAAAAAATCAAATTGCTGCATTGGAAAAGCAAGGAGTCACAGCAGAAGATGGCACTTACATCGCTTTGGTAGCCGAAGCGGATAAAGCCATGAAAGACAAAAACTTCATGGAGGCCCGCCAGAAATACATCGCTGCGCTGCGCGCCAACCCCAACGCTGATTACCCACAAGGGAAGGTGGCTGAACTCAACAACATTTTAAGAGAGATAGCCGAAGAGAACGGTCAAAAGAAAAACGAAATCTACACTGGTCTCATTCAGGTGGCTGACAAAGACATGGACGACAAGTTCCTCGATGATGCCATGAAGTCGTACCAGTTGGCCAACGAAATCAAGCCAAATGAAGCCTATGCGCAAGATCAAATGACCGCCTTAAACAGCTCAGGCAACTTAATGGAAGGCAATTATGACGCCTTGATAGCAGCAGCAGACGCTGCTATGAAAGAAGAACAATATGTCGCGGCACGTCAAGAATATCTCGCAGCACTTAAAGCTGACCCAAATGCCAGCTATGCCCAAGGCAAGGTGGCTGAGCTCAACGGCATTCTGGAAGATGTCGCCAAAGAAGATGGAAAAGAACAATCCATTTACACCAGCCTCATCACAGTAGCCGATAAGGCCATGGACAATAAATTCTTCGATGAAGCTTTGAGTACCTACCAACTCGCTTCGAAGATTAAGTCGGATGAGACCTATGCAAAAGAACAAATAGCCCTCATCGAGCATGTGCAATCTGACCAGGGAGTCGTAGCCGACAATCAACCAGACAAAGGTATTGGCAACTACAACGCGTTGGTAAAAATAGGCGATGGTGAATTGGACGCCAACAAATTAATGGATGCTCGGGCCAACTACATCAAAGCCATTCGCGCCAATCCAGGCGAGAGTTACGCAAAAAACAAAGTAGCTACCATTGACGGTATGCTGGCCGAAAATGCGCGTTCAGGAAATAGCCAACAGACCTACTTGGATCTGATAAAAGCAGCTGACTTGTCTATGGACAACAAATTCTATGGAGAAGCCAGAAAGGTGTATGCCCTGGCAGCTGACATCCAACAAGAGAAGCGCTATCCGAAAGAACAAATTGCAGTTATTGATGCGTTGTTGGCAGAACAAGGGTTTACGGCCGAAGATGGCACTTATGTGGCACTGCTGGCCGAAGCTAATCAACAGTTTAGAGACAAAAAGCTATTGGATGCACGCGCCAATTACATCAAAGCACTGCATGCCAACCCAACAGACAGTTATCCCAAAAACAAGATTGATGGCATTGACAGTATGTTGAAAGACCTGGCCAACAAAGAAAACAAGCAACAGGAAATCTATGATGCCTTGATTGCAGGAGCTGATGAAGCGATGAACGAAAATCAGTTGATAGATGCCAGGGACCAGTACAGTTTGGCCTCAGACATCCTCGCCTCTGAGCAATACCCTAAAGATCAGGTTGCTCTGATTGACGGACTCTATGCCAAACGAGGCGTTTCCAGTGATGCCGATGCCTACCAAAACAAACTGGCACAAGCTGACAAGCAATTGGCCAATGACCAATACCTCGAAGCGCGTGACAATTACTTCGAAGCTTTGCGCGCCAATCCAGGTGCCTCCTACCCCAAAGAAAAGGTAGAAGAGATCAGCAACATCCTACTGGCACAAGCGCAAAAAGCAAATGCCAATGAAAAAAGCAGCATGTACGATGCCTTGGTTAAATCAGCAGATGCTGCTATGAAAGCAAGCAACTACAATGAGGCCCGCAACGATTACAACCTCGCTTCCAACCTACAGGAACAAGAACAATATCCCAAAGACCAAATTGCAGCCATTGACGGTTTGTTGTCGCAAAAAGAAGTCTCTGGCGGAAACGATGCTTATCAGCGACACATCAAAGCTGGTGACGGTAAAATGACCGCCCAGTCTTACTTGAACGCTCGGGATGAATACATGTCTGCCATTCGCATTCAACCAGCAGCTATTTACCCACAACAACGCATCAAAGAAATCAACGACTTGTTGAGCGAGATGGCTGAAGAAGGCGCTGCCGATGACATCTATGCAGCTCTCGTAAAAAAGGCAGATCAAGCCTTGAACGAAAACTTCCTCAACGAGGCACGACAAGATTATGAGCTGGCAAAAAGCATCCAGTCCAACGAAAAGTACCCACAAGACCAAATCGCTTTAATAGATGATATATTGGCAGAAAAAGGAGTAAGTGTTACAAACGGCACCTACCTCAGTGCATTGGCCGAAGCTGACCGCAACCAGCACAATAAAAACTACCTGAATGCCCGCGACCAATATGCTCAGGCCCTACGTAAAAACCCTTCCTCTTCTTATGCCAACGAAAAGCTGGCCGAGATGAATGGGTTATTGAAACAGCAGGCTACGGCCAATCAGGATGGAGACAAAGATGCCATATACAAAGCATTGATGGCCTCGGGCAACGAAGCCATGGAAGCAGGTTATTACAACGAAGCCCGCAACACCTATTCGCTCGCATCTGACGTTAAATCAGCAGAGCAATATCCCAAGAATCAAATGGCAGCCATCGATGCGCTGTTGGCCCAAAAGGGAGCCAAGGATGAAACTGGCGATTATATTGGAATGATTGAGACCGCCAACAAACAATTGGCTAATAAAGACCTGCTGGGAGCAAGAGAGAGCTACACCAATGCCCTGCGCATGCAACCCGGAGATGATGTTGCTGAAAACAAGATCAGCGGTATTGATAACCAACTGAAGAAAATGGCTCAGGAAGATGGCAACAAAGCAGAAGCTATCTACCAGGAATTGGTTGGCAATGCAGATGGAGCTATGCGCGATGGATACTATGATGAAGCCAAATCAACTTACGCTTTAGCCAACAGCATTCAATCTTCTGCCGATTACCCGGAAGACCAGATTGCCGTCATCGATGGTGTAAATGCAAAAAGAGCAGTCTCCGCTGGCAATGCCGAATACAACGCTTTGATGGCCCAGGCCGATGCGTCCAAAGACAACGGAGAATATTTGAAAGCACGTGAGCAATATGTTGCTGCACTGCGCACCAATCCAGGAACAAAAGCGCCACGTGAGAATGTAGCGGAAATAGATGTACTGCTGAAGCAAGAAGGCAAAGATGCCACCAAAGCCCAGGACATTTATGCTGCACTTGTAGCGAAAGCCGACCAAGCCATGAAAGAAGAATTCTACGGTGAGGCAAGGGAGCAATACGTGCTGGCAAATGAGTTGAAGAACCAGGAAAAATACCCCACGGATCAGATTGCTGCAATCGACCAGTTGCTGGCAGATAAGGGAATTGAATCCAAAGAAGGTGATTACCTCGGTTACATCGCACTGGCCGATCAGGCATTGGACAAACAACAGTACGAAACGGCCCGCGAGAATTATCAATCTGCTGCCAATGTGCAAAGAGCGGAGTCCTACCCTACCGGCCAACTGGCTGAATTGAATAGGTTACTGTCTAAATCTGACCAGAGCGGCAATGATGCTGACAATGCCAAATACCTGAGTGCTATTGCCGATGGAGACAAGGCCTTTAATGTTGCTGACTTTGCCAACGCCAAGAAGCACTACCAAGATGCTATCGCAGCCAAACCATCAGAACAGTATCCGAAGGCCAAGCTGGTACAATTGACTGCCCTGGAGAAGGAAATGAATGCCGCAGACGGCAGCAAGACCTACGACCAACTGTTGGCTGAGGCAAGAGCTGCCATGGAAGCAGGTGATTATGATTTGGCCCGCAAGCTACTCGAACAAGCCATGGCAATGAACAGTGACAACCAATCTGCCCTCGATTTACTTGCACAGGTAGAAGCCGCTGAAGCCGGTGCTTCAGGTACCGTTGCTAATGCCAACAACATGTACGAAAGCAGAATCAGCGAAGCAGATGCTGCACTCGCCAATTCATTCTATCTGGAGGCTAAGAAGAAATACCAGGAAGCGGCAGGCATCAAACCCAGTGAAAAATATCCAACCGATCAACTGGCAGCCGTAGATAAATTAATAGCCGCCAGGCAAACCAATGGAGCTTCAGCAGGAGAGATGGTTGTTTTCAAAAACATCCTGTTTGACTTTGACAAATCGAACCTTCGGGATGCCAGTGAGAAAGAATTGAACAAGTTGTACAACTACCTCAACAACAACCCCGAGCAGACAGTGCGCATTGACGGACACACTGACTGGATTGGAACAGAGGAATACAACAAGGCTTTATCTAAAAAACGTGCTGACCAAGCAGCAGGCTACCTCGAAAAAAGCGGAACTGCTGATGACCGAATTGAGGTGCGTGCTTTGGGCGAATCAAAACCAGTTGTACCCAATGCCAAACCTGATGGAACGGATAACCCGGAAGGACGTCAGCTAAACAGACGCGCTGAATTCAAAATTGGTACCCGCGAATCAGCACAAACGGTTATCATGAAGTTTTAAAACACATCCCACATCCACCACAAAAACTCCTGCCAATTGGCGGGAGTTTTTGTTTTACCTCCCTTCAATTTTCGTACTTTTACCACCTGATAAATGAGTTACAGGTTCTGAGTACAAGTTTTCAAATTCCCGGTCCCAACAACTCAAAAACTGCTAACTCGTAACTTCCTTACACCACCTCAGCATGAAGCTAAACATCACCCGCCCGGTAGCCTTTTTTGACCTTGAATCAACAGGAATTAATGTAGCATCTGACCGCATTGTTGAATTCTCTATTCTCAAGCTCGATCCCAGCGGGAGCAAAACGATGAAAACGGCCCGGGTCAATCCGACCATTCCGATACCGGCCGAGACTTCTGCCATCCATGGAATTTTTGACAAGGACGTAGCGAACGAACCAACTTTTAAAGACCTGGCCCCTTCTCTGTTTAAGTTTTTGTTTGATTGCGATTTGGCGGGCTACAACTCCAATAAATTTGATGTCCCCATGCTGGTGGAAGAATTTCTCCGGGCAGGAATCGATTTTGATTTTCGCGATCGCAAACTGATTGATGTACAAAACATCTTTCACAAAATGGAACAACGCACCCTCGCAGCTGCCTATAAATTCTATTGCCAAAAGGAATTGATAAATGCACACAGTGCCGAGGCCGATACCATCGCTACTTTCGAAATACTCGAAGCACAGTTGGAACGCTACGAAAACCTTTCCGGTGAAGCTGATTTTCTGCACAACTTTTCAAAACGCCAGGACAATGTGGACACCTTGGGCCGAATTGTAATGAATGCCAAAGGAGAAGAAGTTTTTAATTTTGGGAAAAATAAAGGTAAACGCGTTGTCGACATCCTCAAAAACGACCCTGGCTATTACGGCTGGATGATGAATGGAGACTTTCCACGCCACACCAAAAAGGTGCTGAAAGAAATCAAAGAACGTCAGTAAAAACGGGTTATGAAGATCATTTGCATTGGGCGCAATTATGCGGCACACGCCAAAGAGCTTAACAACCCTCTGCCCGAAAAACCCGTTTTTTTTTTCAAGCCTGATTCAGCCTTGTTGCTGAAAGGAAAACCTTTTTTCTACCCCGATTTCTCACAGGATATTCACCACGAAATTGAACTGGTGCTGAGAGTATGCCGTGTCGGCAAGCACATTGAAGAGCGGTTTGCACACAAGTACTACGATGAAATTGGTTTGGGCATTGACTTCACGGCCCGTGACCTGCAAACAGAATGTAAAACGAAAGGGCTGCCCTGGGAACCTGCGAAGGCATTTGACGGGTCGGCTCCCTTGGGTAATTTCTTGCCTAAGTCACAGTTTGAATCGATGGAGGACATTGGTTTTTACCTGAACGTCAACGGGAAAACGGTGCAACAAGGCAATACCAAAGATCTCATCTTTTCCTTCGAAAAAATCATTGCCTACGTGTCGCAATTTGTGACGTTAAAAATGGGCGATCTCATCTTTACCGGAACTCCGGCCGGTGTGGGTCCTGTGCTGCGGGAAGACCTGCTGGAAGGATATATTGGTGATCAGAAATTGATTGCTTTTAAAGTAAAGTAAGGACTCCTTATAGACGAGTCACTACTTCTTGATGCTCGCCAGAAGGACCACTCACCACCAACACATAATTTCCTGGCAACAAAGATTCGCTGGCGGCTATGCTCAATGCATTGCGGCCCAATTGCAACCGCACCCATTGGCGGTGCACCTGCTTTCCTGATAGTTCGAACAATTGCAACTCAACGGTCTCTTCGACAGACGCATAAAAGTCGATTTGCACATGGGCTGAAAACGGGTTGGGGTAGACGCGCAATAGAGCCTTCTCACCCCCTAACTCCTTCGTAAGCAGCAGTTCGTAGGCCAATCGAAAATTCGGAATGCCATGACCTTGCAACGTGTCAGAACCGGGATATAAGTGGGCACTTTGTTCAATCGCTGCAAACACTTCCATATTGGTGGCTCGCGGGAATGCCTGCCACAAACATGCCGCTCCCCCACTCACCAACGGTGCCGCAAAAGACGTCCCGGGTCCGCGAAAGATGCCATCGCCTAAACCAGAAAGCACCACATTTTCACCTTGAGCCGCCACGTTAGGTTTTATCCGACCATCCACCGTTGGTCCGTGAGAAGACAAACCTGCAGGAGTTCTATTGGGCTGCACTGCCCCTACGGCCAACACACTGTCACCATCGGCTGGCGCTCCCATGTATTTCCAGGGCTGATTCCCGCTGTTGCCCTGACTGTTGACCACCAAAATTCCTTTGCTTGCAGCCATGTCCGCTCCACGGGTAACGATGGTCGTATTACCATCCATGTCAGCATAAGTGTGGTTGAGGGTTGAATCGTCAAACGTGGTGTAACTCAGCGAAGAGTTGATGATGTCTGCTCCGATGCTATCGGCAAATTCTGCTCCACGCACCCAATTGTCTTCCTCCAAAGGCGATTCACTATCCCCATCTTCCGTGCGGATTAGCCAGTAGGCAGCATAGGGCGCAGTGCCTATCAAATCCCCATCAAGCTTTGTTCCCATAACGGAGAGCACAAAGGTGCCGTGGCTGTGCTTGTACAATGAATCTCCATCTACAAAATCCCGGGAGCCCAGCAGTAATCCATTGTCGCGCAAATGCTGAAAACCTTTGATTTCATCGGATTTAAAGAATCCAGCATCCAACACTGCAATCACCATTCCCTGTCCGGTGTAACCCAATTGATGCAGAAATGGAACACCCAACATGTCCACCTGATTAAACGACTCGTTGTATTGAAAACCAGCGGCATTCTTTTGAAAAGCCGGCCTGGAACTATTGGCCGGTAGCGGTTTGCTTTTGTTCCACTGAATCACATCCACCTCCCTGACGAAGGGCAATTGTGCCAATTCAGACAAACGGGCGCGTTCATCCACAGTCACGGTAACCGAATTCAGCCAGCGGGAAGTGTGCCGCACAGCAACACCTGAATGTTCAACTAATTGCTGCACATAAGCAGGGTCAACGGGTAAATCGCTGGCATCAATCGCAATGCCCTGGCGCTGTCTCCGCCCGATGGCGCGCTGCGACAAAAATGCCTCCGGGGAATGAATGGAATAAGGAGTCTGAAATTTATCGGTCAGTACAACGCGGGCGGTGATTTCAGATTGAGCAAATGCCGGATTGGTTAGCAAGAAAATTCCCCAAATAATCCACCAGCCCCTCATGAATTAGTTGCCAAACGCTCGAATAGTAGTGGTCGAAATGATGCCGGAATCGACAAGCTGGGTCTTCAGAAAAATGTATTGGCGGTAGATCATGCCCACATCACGTGCATACTTTTCAACCGCTTTTTTCTGCTCAATGATAATGGAATCGTCTACCTGCACCACAGTCAGCGTTTTGGCAAAATCAAGGCCATTAAGTGAGGATGCTTCATCATAGGCAGTAACTTCATACTCTTGTTCGTCCAAAATGTTGAACGCATTACCATTCCAGGTTTTGTCCACTTTGGGTGGAAAGACCAATTTGATGTAACGGGCATTTTCTTCCACTCGCTCGGCAGTGGTGGTGGTGGTATTACCGAACCACACATTCTTGATGCTCCACGCTGTTGTGTCGTTGGCACGGGTAAACCGCTCGATGCGTTGGGCTTCTCGCCCTTCTCCATCTAAAAACTGTTCGGCAACGACCTCGCGCAACTGGTAGCGGACGGTGTCCACTTTTGACGTATCAAAATCATCAAACAGAATTTCCTCTACATCATACTCTACCCAATGTCCAACCGCAGTGGGGTAATACTCATAAGCAAAGTCCGTTTCGCTGGGACTGTCATCTTTGCGACAAGCAGCCAACAGCACCAGTAAAAGCACTGCTGTGTACAACGGAAATTGGAGTCTATTCATCGGTAGATTGATTACTTAAAGATTGCAACGCGGATGGTTCAATGGATTTTTCGCGGGCGATAAAACCACCACCAATCACATCGTTTCCTTCGTAGAAAACAGCTGATTGTCCAGGGGCCACAGCATACACAGGACCGTAGAAATCCACACCAATGTTGCCATCCGCCAAGGTTTCAATCTGACTCATGCCACCCGGGTCTTTGTAACGTATTTTTGTTACAGCTTCCATGGGCCTGGCAATGGCCTCGTATTTTTGAATGTTTGGATTGCGCACTGTCATGTGTTGACGTTGCAACTCATCTTTTGGTCCCAACACCACCGTGTTTGTTTCAGGAATGATGCGGGTCACAAAAATGGGATCGCCTGTAGCAATGCCCAATCCTTTGCGTTGACCAATAGTGTAATACGGGTACCCTTTGTGCCGCCCGAGGACTTTTCCTCCGGAAGTCACCAACAATCCGCCATCGAGTTTTTCCTCCAGCCCTTCTACCCTGCGGTTGAGAAAACCACGGTAGTCGTTGTCAGGCACAAAACAAATCTCGTAACTCTCCTTTTTGTTGGCGAGTTCAAATAATTTGTTGTCAACGGCCATTTGGCGAATTTCTGATTTGCGGTATTGCCCCAGAGGAAAAATGCTCCGAGAAAGACTTTCCTGAGACAGCCCCCACAATACATAAGATTGATCCTTTTTATCGTCCAGTCCTTTGGACACGATGTAGCGTCCATTCTCCATGCGCGATTGCGCGTAGTGGCCCGTTGCGATGAATTCACAATCCAATTTATCAGCCCGCTTAAGCAATGCCTCCCATTTGATGTGGGTATTGCACAACACACATGGATTAGGCGTGCGCCCTGCCAGGTATTCATCGACAAAATTGTCAATGATGTAATCTCCAAACTCACTGCGGATGTCGAGTATCATGTGGTGAAACCCACGGTCTACTGCCATGTTGCGCGCGTCATTTATTGAATCAAGGCTACAGCAACCGGTCTCTTTCTTCGACCCGCCTGAGGAGGCATAGTCCCACGTTTTCATGGTGAGCCCAATCACCTCGTATCCTTCATCGTGTAGCATCATGGCTGCGACTGAACTGTCAATCCCGCCACTCATCGCCACGAGAATCCTCCCGTTCTTGCTCATCTTCTTTGAATCGTTCTAATCGTTCTTTATCTGCCTTTTCTTTCAACTCCTTCGACTCGTCACTCAGCATCTGCTTCAGCAACTTGCCTTTGTCATACAACTCTTGTGCAGCAATAGCCCCGTTGTCGTTGTAATAAACCCACTTGCCATCTTTCACTGCATCGGCATATTGCCCCGCTGTTTTGGGCTTGCCGTTTTCATAATAATGTTTGACGGCACCGTCCAGGTTTCCATCCACATACACCTCATCGTATTTTACCTGGCCATCTGCATAGTATTCTTTCCAAACTCCGTGTTTTACGTCCATCTTCCAGCCTTGCTCTGCCGCGAGGGTTCCGGTAAAAAAGTACACCCTGGTATTCCCGTGCTTCTTGCCGTCTTTGTAATGTTCTTCGGCACTCAGAATCTCCTCAAAGTCGTAGAATTTCCAAAGACCAACCCGCTTTTTGTCCACATAAAAGCCTTCACCTTTCATGGTGCCGCGCTCGTGGTAATGACGGGCTTTCACCGTGTCTCCGAGAGCAGCATCGTATGTCAGAACTGCGCTAAAGGCTCCATTGGCATAGAAGTAGGTAAAATCCCCTACTGGCTTGTCGTCCTTGAATTGCCCCTGATACCTCCAGGTGCCATCCGCATATTTCTTTTGCCACTTGCCCTGTTTGCGCCCCTGGTCATCAACCTGGTTCACGTCCACTTCACCTTGGGCACTAGTAGTTTGCGCCACCCCAGTCGCGGTGACCCAACAAAACAAAAATGCTATCGCTAAACTTCTCAGCTCCATCCCTCTAAATACACGGCAAAAGTACAAAGAAATTGCTTTGAAATTCAGGAAAGCGTGCCGGGTTCACGCGAATCATAAATCAAACAACACTGTCAGTTCGGGCCTGCCAGTCAGACAGGCAGGCTCGAACTGACAAATAGAATGAAGTGAATATCCTTTCACAAAAACTGGAAACTCTTAAACTCTTCCCTTTCCCCAAAGAACCTTAATTTTACCGCTTTGACCTTTGAAGCGAAGAAATGGAACTGGAAAAACTAGGATACACCGAAAAGTGGCTGGAATATGGCTTATTGGATGCAGCAGCCTTCAAAGCCCAACTCAAGGAATTTAGTAAGGAAAAAGACTCAACTCCTGAGCAAATCCGGTTTAAAACGTTCATTTCCTGGCTGCAGTCGAAAAAGAAAATCACCAAGAAGGAAATTGAGAATTACCTCGAAATCGCGTTGGAAGACAACGATGCCTTGATGTCTGGAAGTGCGGTACGGGAACTGTTTGTGTCCCCTATTTTGACCGAAGCCCAGTTTGAATTGGTGATGTACCGTTTGCCTGAATTTGGCAGTTGGACCCAAAAACTCATTACCCGGGAATTGCTCAAAAAGAGGTTGGAGAAAGAAGAACTCACAGATGCCCTTTTTGACGCCTGCATGGAATACAAAGAGAAATTCAAAGACAACCGGTTGTTGGTACAAATCATTCAACAATCGGAGGATGTGGCCTTACTTGCGCGCTTTGCCGACAACGGCAGTGGCAAGCAGATTCGAACGTTGGCTCGAAAGAAGATTGATCGGGTGAATCGTGATTTAGCTAAGGCATCAGAAAATCAGTCTAAACCTGCCGGGTCGAAAGACCCAGCAGGCATGAAACCGAATAATTCAGGTGACTGACACCAGCCAGATACAACATGCAAAAACAAGCAGTAGATTCTTAGCAGGGATTACCGACCTATTATTTCTCTTCATTGTGCTCGGAATTGCCTCCGCATTCCACATGTCGTCTTACGTGAGCTGGACTACATTCCTCATTTACACATTTCTTTATTCTGCGTTCTTTCCGGTTTATGTTGTTTGGGCTTCCACCGGTAAAAGCGGTATGACCTTGGAAAAAAGAGCGCTTTCGATTCGGGTGGTTAACAATTTCAACCACCAACGGCTAACCTTGCTACAAGCACTAAAAAGAGATTGGGGATTGGTGCTGGCCGGCACCATCTTAGTGGTTTACCATTCTTGGTATTTCAAGTCTACTCTCGCCTACATCATTGACAATCCTAGTAGCTTAGGCAATGAAGTTAGATTCTTTGCGGTTTCAGGCTCCACTCTTTTTGAAAAATCAGTCTTAATTATCGCAGGATGGACACCTCTGTTGTGGTTGGCCATGGAAGTCATTTCCTCCGCTATCAATGCAGATAATTCCTCCGCTCAAGATAGATTCAGTTCAAGTTTGACCATCAAAAACCAACCATGTGGGATAAAAAACCAGCGTTTTACGACCAGCTCATTGCCACCAATTCAAATTTTGAACGCAAGGGCAAATCCATGCCATTCACCTCTGCCAACGGGTACATGTTTTCGCAATTAAACAAGGCCGGTGAGATAGGTATCCGCCTCTCGAAGGAATCGGGCCAAAAGTTTATGGAGGAACACAACTCCGGGCCTTTCAAGGCTTACGGTGCTGTGATGAAAGATTACGTCTTAGTACCAGAGCACCTACTGGAAAACATGGAATTATTGGCCGCTTACATGGAAGAAAGCTACCAGCATGTGCTATCGTTGGAGCCGAAGAAAGGCAAGAAATGAACCTTCCACCTTTGCAGACAGGACAGCCTTGAGAACATCTTCACCAATGTTTTACTGCCGACAGATGTTGCTTATCAAATTGAACTATAATTGCAGTGAATAATTCTCACGCCTGAAAGGATGAAAAATTACTGGCGATTTGGCTTTGTTTTCGCTTTTGTTGGAGCCCTGGTGCTGTATGTTTCGTTGGGAAAGAAAACGGACGTTCCCAACTATCCCTTTTTTCTTGGCGGGATTCAGGTGAACGAACCCGACCAACAGCAATGGGTCAACACCCTCGATGCCGTTGGCATGAACACCGTTTCGGTGACCGTTTATGCCAAGCAAGGCGATTGGAACAGTGATCACCTCTGGTTTGAAAAGGAGGAGCCGGGGGTAATTGCCGAAATCAAGGCAGCCAAAGCAAAAGGCCTGAAAGTCATTCTGATTTTGCGGGTGGCGTTGGATCATGCTTACGAAAAGAACAAGTTTCTGTGGCACGGGATGATCATGCCCGAGGCAGATGAACCGCTCGATTACTGGTTTAAAATTTACACCGCCTTTACGGTAAAATGGGCCAAAATAGCACAGGCCGAAGGAGTCGATGTACTGGCCATTGGCAGTGAAATGCGCCAACTCACCGCCACCCGGCAAGTGGACGAAACCCCAACATTGATTAAATTTTACTCCGACAGCGCCAAGATTCGTTGGCACCGTGAAATGACCCTGCAGCACCAAACCACCATTGAGGCCAAAAGCCTGTGGGTACGCGGTCATTCCAACTACGAAGACATCGAAGCTTACCTGAGGGACAAGGCGCAAACCAAAGAAAAATGGGCCAACACCGTGGGCTACCTGCAGCATCCAAATGCGTTGGAGCAACTGAACCAACGCAAATCGCGCCTGCGTCAGCATTGGTCATCGCTGATTCGCACCACCCGTCAACATTACAAAGGGCCCCTCACCTATGCTGCCAATTTTGACAATTACCAAAACATTGATTTTTGGGACCAGCTCGATTTTATCGGCATCAACGCGTACTTCCCCTTGCGGCAGTTTGGAGACACCACCACCACCGAGCTCGGAGCACAATTGGATGCGGGCTGGAAATCCATCTATGCCGACATCAACCTGCTGAGAGAAAGGGACACGCTGGACAGCAAACCGGTTATATTCACCGAGCTTGGCTACCTCTTCCGCGAAGAAACTACGTTTGCCCCCTGGTCTGGTTTTGGGTTCAATGTGCTGGGCGACCTCGACACCAACAAGCTGCTCGTTTGGAACGAACAAGCCATCAACTACGAGGAGCGGGCCATGGCCATGGCTTCTCTGTACCGCACACACGTCCAACAACCCGATGTGTTGCGCGGCATTTTATACTGGAAATTATCTACGGTAAAACAGCACAGCGAAATCGAACCGTTTATGCTCCACGTAGGAAAGGATTCAGAAGATCCACTACAAAGCGAGTTGGCCAAATTTGGGCGGGATTAGCCTTCCATTTTTTCTGTCATTCAACACCGCATCACTGCCTCCTCTTCTCTCCTAATAACTATTTTCGACCCATGAGAAATTCGTTCACTTTAGTCCTCTTCTTGATTGCATTTGCTGTCAACGGTCAGGAGGCTATGTTTGACATTTGCCCTTTGAAAAATTCGCAGGCTGTGCCAAGTGCTACGATTTACCAGCGGTCAGGTGCATCGCTTGATTTAAAGGAATACATTGGTGAACGCCCCGTTATTTTAGTGTTTTACCGGGGAGGATGGTGTCCCTACTGCATGCGGCATCTATCGGCATTGCACGAGGTAAAACTACAGATCGACAACCTCGGTTACGAACTCATCGCCATCACCCCCGATGATTTTACCCGACTGGATTCTTCCCTGGTGAGAAGCGGCAATTCCGATTACACCTTGTTTTCAGATAAGGAAGTCAATGCCATTAACGCCTTTGGAATCGGATGGAAAGTAAACGATGAACTCTATCAAAAATACAAGGACAAATACAACATGGATGTAGAATGGTGGTCGGGGTCGAAACACCATGTACTGCCGGTTCCTGCTGTGTTTGTTGTGAAGGAAGGAAAGGTTATTTATCAACACGTTGACCCCAAATATTCGCAACGGCTTTCGCCTGAGATATTGCTGAGTTTTTTGACTGCCAACTAGCGAGTGTCATTCCGAACGTATTCCTGTTGCAAACAATCATCACAGTCGTTGTGAAACCAGAGCTTGTTTTCGCGCAACTCGAATGCTTGTTCGCTGCCATCATCAAATACCAAAACGCCAGCCTCTGTGCCACTATCGGATGAAGATTCATGCACTGTGTAGCCTGTTTCCAGCACCAACTCGTTGTCGACATATTTGCGAAAAGAATTCCGTGAAATGCCCAGAAAAACGATGGGGTTCGCAGTCAACGGTACACCAATAGTGCCTGACCCTGAATTGACCAGGAGGAACTGCCCTTGTAATTGAACATGAGTCGATCGTTTCGTACAACTGGCCAATAAACAAACCAACACGCAAAGGATACTTAACCGCTTCATAAAATTTTGTTTTTAGTGATTAGTGGAACTTACCAACGAGCAAGCTGCTTTCAGTATCCAAATGCGTCACTTGTCGGATTGGTTGCTTTTGGGCTCTCTTTTGTGGGGTTACAATGACATTAATTTCTCGGGAGCCTATCTATTTAACTACCTTTAAATCAACAATAATCCAGAGCGCGGAAAACTCTTGTTCCCTCATTTCATACAAGATTCCGCCAGTTGAACGTTTATCCTTACTCGGGTATTAAAAGAAAGCTTTGTACTGATGAATCGAATGCAAGGATAGAACCTGTTACAATGAAAAAACACTTCCCATATTACCTTTTCCTGCTGCTGTGTATGTTATCTTCCTGCGTTTCTATTTACTTCACGGAGCCACAACCGGTGGATGTCAAAAGCCGGAAAAACATTCCGAAAAAATTACGGGGTACCTGGATAGACAAAAATGACACGACTTATGTTGGAAAGCGAACCTTCCGAAAGGTAGAATGGCAAGTAGAAATTATCGCTCAATCTGAAGTTGATGCCGATAGCAACACCCAGATAAAGGGAGATAGAATTTTCAAAACAGATGTGGAACCTTTGACCGGATACAGCTTTACAAGACGCAACGATTCTCTTGTCGTGAATACGTCTGAAGAAGTTAAATTCGAGTTGAACAAAACCGCTGAGTTGCGAAAAATTTCACGCGATTATTGGGCGTTGAATTGGGCAAGGGACAGCATTTGGCAAGAGGTTTTCCTGGTTCACAAGCTAGCAGATGGTACTATTCAAATCAACAAAATCAAAAAGCCTGAATTGAAACTGGTGGAACAAATGAAGCAAGACACGACCCTCGAAATTATCATTGGTCCTTACGATGAGAACAAACTGACCACATCTAAATATCAAAAATTCTGGGACATTTCCTTCACCCAAAAAGAAATGCTTCAATTCATCCAACTGGGCGGGTTCTCTGATACTTTAATGGTGCTGGAACCCCAATTTAAAATCGATTGATAGTGAACCGCAAAACCTTTGATTTACGAATCCGCCAACAGCCTCCAGGCATGAACTACAAAAATCTATTATTCTTCGCGTTAATCATCCTACTTGCCAGCTGCGGGGGCATTCGTGATTCGATGACCTTCTTTCCGGATAAAACGAGCGAAATTCCCAAAGAACAGTTTCCCGAATACCACACAGAGAAATTCATCTCCACGTCAGATGGCGAAAGCATTCAGGCTTTTTACTTCAATCATTCAGACAGCACACGTCATCCCCTGGTCATCTATTTTCATGGGAATGCCGGCAACCTGTATGGGCGGTTGGGATATGCCAACACGTTGTTTAACATGGGCCAGAATGTGCTGCTGGTCAGCTACCGAGGTTATGGGCACAGCACCGGAGAACCCAGTGAATCAGGCATCTATACCGATGGTGAATCAGCAGTCAATTATGCCCAAACTGAATTAGGCTATCAAGAATCTGAAATTACCTTGCTGGGCCGTTCGCTGGGAACCACCGTGGCGGTGAATACAGCACAAAACAAGTCCTTTAAAAACGTCATTCTGATCACACCGCTGACCTCTGGGGCTGAAATGGCTGAAGCCATGGATCTGGGCTCTTTGACCTCTATTGCCGGTAAATCATACAATTCCCTTGGTAAAATAAACAACCTCCGATCTCCCCTGCTCATCGTTCATGGCGACCAGGATGAAGTCACTCCTTACTACATGGGAGAAGAGTTGTTTGAGGCCTACACTGGAGAGAAAAAAATGGTGACCATCCCTGGCGGAAAACACAACGACTTGCAAACCATTAACCCTGCCTTGTTTTGGGGCTCCATTGAGCAACTTTTAAAGCAGGGGTAGTTCAATCCCCGCAATTGATTCTTGGGGAATGTTCTATTTTGCTCCTGCAAACCACTAAACTCTATGAAAGTTGTACTGCTAGCAATTATGTTTCTGGTTCAAAAAATCCGTAGAGATCATTGTCATTACTTGAGCGTGCCCGATATTATTCTTTCCAATTCAACTTCCAATCAGATAATGAGATTGGGCCATGTTCTTCCATCGTTGGTATTGGCGGTCATTCTAGCCGTAAAAGTATTCCCCCTTTTATCGGACAATTACGCTGAGCAGTTGGAAGTAAACGGAACTACCGTGCCCGTTGCCCTTGTTTCCATCCTCTTTTTTGTCCTCATTCTAAACGGTTGGTTGATAGAAGTCATTTTGTCCAGAACCAGTTCTGTGTACCGCAAATTTAAAGACAGACCCATTTCAAGTATTTGACCATCTTGCCTCAAATCACTACTTTCGATCAAACCCACTCCAAAGCACATGACCGATACTGAAACGGAACTGGAGACACCCACTACACCCGACTTAAAGTTTTATTCCATACGCTCTATTTCCTTGGCTACGTTTATTGGCGGGCCTATTTTGGGAGGCATTGTTATGCGCAAAAATTTTGTCAACATGGGCCAAAAATTGAACGGCACCCTGGCCTTGGTGATTGGCATTGTTGCCACCATTGCCATTTTCGCGTTTCTCTTTTCCATCCCTAAGGAAATAGCCGGTAAGATTCCACCCCCAGTCATTCCGGGCATTTACACCGCTTTTGCTTACTTGATTGCTCAGCGTCTCATGGGAAAAGAGTTGAAGGAACACAAAGACAATGGAGGCACTTATTATTCTGCCTGGCGTGTTTTTGGCATTTTTTTAATCATCATCCTGATCTCGGCTATCGTCTTTATATTGGGGGATCTGTTGGCAACCCATCAGCCCATTTATGGAGGTTAATCCAACGATTATCAATTAATTGATCCTATGAAAAAAGCCATTTACGGTTTCTCCGGAGACCCCATCACCTGGGGACACATCGACATCATCAAACGGGCACTGGCCATCTTTGGTGAACTCACGGTCGGCATCGGCAACAACCCGGCAAAAAAGTATTTTTTCAACCTTGATGAGCGCCACCAAATAGCGCAGGAATCGCTGAAATCACTGCCCAATGTCACGGTGGTTCCTTTTCGGGGACTGCTGGTGGATTATGCCTACGAGAACAATATTTCAACGGTTATTCGAGGGATTCGAAACAGCGAAGACCTCAACTACGAATTGATGTTGCACCAGGTAGGAGAAAGTCAAAAAAACAAAATCGACACCATTTATTTTCCTGCCCGGCAGGAGCTGACGCACGTTAGTTCAGGTGCGGCAAAAGCGCTGCAATTGGAGCAGGGACTTATCCATGAATTTGTGCCTATTTACACCAAGCAGCGTCTGGAAGAAAAGCTGTCGGGGCAATACATCATTTCTGTGACGGGAGAAATTGGTGCCGGCAAATCGTTCGTTTCAGCACAACTGCAAAAGCTCGGAGCTGAACACGGCATTGACACACATGTGGTGGACATCGACAAAATCGGGCACGAGTTGCTGGGCAAACTCGAAGAGCCTTTGTACAAGAGTCTGCGGCAGGAAATTGCACAGGTATTTGGCACGACCCTGCTCACCGAAACTGGTTTTATCAACCGGCAGGTGTTGGGACAAATCATTTTCAATGCGTCCGACAAACTGGAACTCTTCAACAACACCATTTACAAACCACTGTTGTTGCGGCTGCGAAGAGAACTTTATGGGAAACGCGGACTCATCATTTTAGACACCGCCCTCATTGCTGAATCCAATATGAGCTACCTTTCCAACAACCATGTGGTGCTCGTGCGCACCAACGAAACGACTCAAAAAGAAAGGCTCAACAATCGAGGTTACTCCGAAGAGCAAATACAAAGCAGGCTCAACAGTCAGTTCAACACGGCCCGAAAAGAAAGCATGATTGAGCAGCAAATTGCCGATGACATGCACGGCAAACTCTGGCAACTCGACAATTCAACTGACAACGCACCAAAATCGATTGCCGACTTATTTGCCGAGGTGACAACTCACCTTGGTTTGAAATAGACGATGCCGCTCACCACGTTTCCTCAACTGACCACCAAAAGGCTGCTGCTTCGGCAAACGACCCAGTTTGACGTGGATGCCATTCTTTTCCTGCGGTCAGACCCTGCGGTCAATCAATACATCAACCGCAAAACTCCCAGCAACCGGCAGGATGCTACTGCGTTTTTTGAGAAGGTCAACAATCACTTTAAGGAGCAAGTCACTATTTATTGGGCCATCACGCTCCAGGGAACGACCCAGATGGTTGGCTCTATTTGCTTGTGGAATTTTTCATCCGACCGCTCCAGTGCAGAAATGGGCTACGACTTAAAACCGGACTTTCAAGGCAAGGGCATCATGACCGAAGCTTTGAACTGTGTCTGTGACTTTGGCTTTAATTTATTGGGATTAGTAGAAATAACAGCCTTTACACACCGACAAAATGCCCCTTCAAAACGGCTACTCTTAAAAAATAATTTTATCCTTGCTCCTGAAGGAGTGGATGCAGATAACGCCAACAACATCCTCTTTAAAAGAACCAAAGACAACTAAGACTGTTTTTCGATTATGCAGTGTAAAAATTGTGAGACGGAGCTACTCAAACACCAATACGAGGCATTGGGAATCACCTTCCAAAACCATCGGCATGGGAATGGCCCCGAACACTGCGCAGCAGAATTGGGTAAACTTGTTTTTGAAATTTATCCCTTGCCGGCTGGTATTCCCGAAGCCGACACCACAACAAGACTTGGTTTTGAAGTAGAAAATTTGGATGAACTTATTCCAAAACTCGCACAAGCCGGTTGGACTATTGCAGCAACTCCTGCCCACAATGAATGGGGTTATTCAGCAATTGTCAAAGATTTAGATGGCAGAAAGGTGGAGCTGACAAATGCCATTGGCCTATCGGAAATTGGCATGGCCATATAGCTCATCCGCGGCATTTATAAAAAATGGAGCGCACATGGCCTTCTCCTTACTTTGGGTATATTTAACCGTTGTGTTTAGCTGGCCCTTTGTGGCTTAAGCGAATAAATCAGCTTTGTGCAAAACAACCTTCCCCCACTTGGAAAAAGAAAAACCCCGATTAGCCAGGCTCACCGCCATCCTCACACAATTGCAGGCAAAACGCATTGTGACCGCTACCGAGCTGGCCAAAAAGCATGGGGTGAGTGTCCGCACAATCTACCGCGACATGCGCACCCTGGAGCTATCTGGAGTACCTCTTTTTACGGAAGAAGGAAAAGGTTACTCGCTGGTGGCAGGCTATCAATTGCCTCCGGTGATGTTGACCGAAGCGGAAGCCAATGCCTTGATTACTGCGGAGCAAATCATCAACAACAATACTGACCAGTCCTTTCGCGAATTGTACCAAAGTGCTACCACCAAGTTCAAGGCAGTGCTCAAACAAAGTGAAAAAGAAAAAACGACCCTGCTGGCAGAGCGCCTTCAAATTCGCACCAATCATGAAGATCAAAAAACCAGTGACTACCTGATCCGGCTGCAATCAACCCTGGTCAATTTTCAAGTGGTGCACCTGCATTATCATTCCCTGGAAAAAAAGCGCACCGAACGAATGGTGGAGCCATTTGCCTTGTACAGCGCCAACGACAACTGGGTACTGATCGCTTTTTGTCAGTTGAAGCAGGCCTTTCGTGCTTTCCGACTCGACTGCATCGAACAATTGCACATCACCGACAAAACATTCGAACCGCACAAAATGACACTGGAAGAGTATTTTGAAGCCTGTAGAAAATCATATTCAACCCCTGACATACCCTTGACAACATAGGGGTGTAAGTTTGCATCAAATCAATCTACACAACGATGCAAAAAGTAACAATTGAACCTTTCAAGGTAATTGGGATTGCCGTAAGAACATCCAATCAAAATGGTCAGGCCGCACAAGAGATTCCTGCGCTTTGGAATCAATTTATGACCACCGGAGTAGCCGAAAAGATTCCCAACAAGACAGGCAGCGAAATTTATTCGATTTACACCAATTACGAGGGTGATCACATGCAACCTTACGACACAGTCTTGGCCATGCAGGTCAGCTCCCTGAATGACATTCCCGAAGGAATGGTGGGCCACGCCTTCGATGGTGGCACCTACCAGGAATTTCCAGCCAAAGGCGATCTCACCCAAGGCGTGGTGTATGACTGCTGGTTAAAAATTTGGGACGAGGAACTGGACCGCACTTACACGGCTGACTTTGAGGTGTATGGCGAAAAAGCACAAAATCCAAATGACGCAGAATTGTCCATTTTTGTGGCAGTAAACGCTTAGAGTGACAAGAGAAATAGACCATTTTTACCTGGACAAGGAGGAACCCAACAAGGGCTGTCTGTTGGCGTTGCGTGATTGTATCCTGCGCTACAACGAAGCCCTGGTTCCGGCCTGGAAATACCGGTTGCCCTGTTTTATGTACCAAAACCACATCTTTTGCTATTTGTGGATCGACAAAAAAACAACCTGGCCTTACATTGCCATCGGCAAAGGTGTACACATCGAACACCCCGATCTAATTCAGGGCAACCGAACCTTCGTCAAATTACTCCCTATCAATCCCGAGGCAGACCTTCCTTTGGAAAAAATCTATTCCATTTTCGATCAGGCAATGGCCTTGTATGACTAGTTTACAAGCCTGAATGATGGATTTCTGAAAAATAATTCTCCGGCCACAGCAAGCTATTAGGGTGTTTCTTGCGTCTATGGGTAAAACCCGCCCCAGTGCCCATGTATTTAAAGCCCCTTTTCAGCTACTGCTGTACCCAAGTGTGTAGAATTTCACAACCACTCAACCCCATGTCCAACGCGATCAGGCATTTTGCCTCCGCCACAAAAATTTGGAGCCATGGGACCTGTTTGTAGCATTTTACTCCGCGAAAAAATTGACGTCAAAACTGTTGCAACTGTGGATGCCACCCTCCAAAGAAATCAAATAGGGGAATTCATCTCAACCGCATTATCCCGAAATTTCCGGATTGATTACACTCAATTGCAATTGCCGTTGCAAGAAGGGTCCGATTGCATGTTTACGCTCCAATACGATGCCGAACTGGAGGACATGTATGACAACGAATTGGCACAAATCAATGCCGCAACCAAACAGGAGATTCGATCGCAAATCATTATTTCGGCAAGCTGTAATCGCCTGGGCGACCACTATATTCTGGCTGCTTTGGCCTGGGAAATTTTGGACACTCTGGACGGATTCATTGATTTTGGAGGAGACCTAAACATGTTTAATAACCGTGCAACAGTGGAAATTCCAGGTCAAATTGTCTCTATACCTTACAACAATGGAACCGCGCACAACCACATTTCTGATAAACGATTTCTGCGCCAGTGGATCGAACACGAAGATTTTGCGATGGTAAAATAAATGGCGATAGAAAGCAGCTGTCAAAAGAATATACTATCATTAAAGCACCAAAAGACAATTTATGGTTGAGGTTATCAATGGAATTCTGTTTGTTATTTCTATGCTATTCGGGCTGGATAATTACTTCCAAGCCGAGCAGACACAATTGCAACTAGACTTTTCTACCAACAAAGGATCGATAGTTTATTTGAATGCTACCACTCCGAAAACTCATGAAAGGATTGCAGTTGAGGGAATGGAAAAGTTGACAAAAGCGGAACAATTTTACGAAGCTTACACTCAATTCCAACTGGTGTCAAAGCAAGTTGAAAAACAAGACAATCAGTTGAACATCACGGTAGAGTTTACCTTTGATGATCAGGAGAGTCTGCTTGAGCTACTGCGCTTCAACAAAACACATTATGCGCAAGTCACCGCCAAGGACAAAATTTCCTATCATATACTCTCCGGTGAAGAGGTTGTAGCAACAAACGGCTCAATAATAGAAGGAGAAGAAAACGATGTAGTTACATGGCAAAAGGATGTCTCTAAAATTGAATTGGAGCTACGACAAAATGGAAAACATTTAGACCTTGTAGGCGAATCGACCTCTCTTGCACCCTATTGGCAAGAAAAATAATCGACCTTTTTTTAGAGAAAAATGGCGGTAGAAAGACAAAAAGACAAACACACTCTCTCTTTCTAACCAAGCCCTCTACTGCCCAAACTGCTATTTTTTTATAATGCGCTGGGTGTAAAATCCCTCGTTGGTACTTACCAGCAATATGTAAAATCCGTTGCGCACAGTGGCACGACAATGATTTGTGTAGCAGGCAACTTAGCAGCCACCAATCCCACATCGCTGGCGGTCATCGTCCACGGATTGTTGGTGGGGCCCCACAGCTCCACTGTTGACAATGGTAATGTCGGGTTGATAAGCATCCAGGGCTTGGTCCAGAATTTTATCGCGTTTTGGGAGGAGTGCCATTTTTGTTGGTCATAAACGACCAACATGTTCTGGCTGATCTCAAACAAACCCGCCAAGCTCCGCTCGTCTGCTTTGTCACCATTGAAGTAAAAAATCGAAAAAAATAAAGGTCTGTTTGGAGTGCGTAAAAAGATTGCGCAGTCAGTGTCTACTATTGCTTCAAACAAAAGAAAATGTCAGACTATTGGACAGGCAAGCTCAGTCGTATCGAAAAAGATATCACGAATGGATTAAAATACAAGTCCGCAGACAGAATCCGAAATTGGATCAACCAACACCCTCACGAACTGGACTTGAGGAAAAGACTGGGCGAATTGTATTACGAGGGCGGTTTTTTAGATGCTGCGGGACGCTATTGGATCTTTATTGAATCCGACAATCCTGAAGTCAAAAGATGCGTGGATATTTACAGACAATCCGTCAAGAATTCGGGCACCCAGATATTGCTGGACCTCAAATACCGTGGGTCAAAAGAATACCTCCCTCCATATGCTCAGGGAGTTATCGAACAACTGGAAAAAGACAGCCTGGAACGCTCCAATTATGTCCCAAGCTTTAAACCCAAATCAAAATACCAACCTCCAATTGCCACAAAATCTATTTGGCCTGATTGGATGGTCGGCTCATTCATCTCTTTGATCGTTTTGTTGTTTCTGGTTTCTCTAGTTGTGGGGCTTATCAAGGTGATTGGCTGGCTTTTCACTTTCTTTGTTTGGCTCTTTTAAGGTAGAGGTTGCACCATGATATTTTTCATTGCTTTTTATTGAAATTGCCCTGGACTTTGTACCTTCCCTCCACTTACACTCAACCAAATGGAAGGAGCATATTACCACACTGACGATTCTGCTGACGAATATATTCGCCTGGCCGAGGGACACAGCGGAGCCAACCTCATCGAGCAGTTCAAAAAGTTTCTGGCGGCCAACTCATCCGTGCTTGAAATAGGCTCTGGGCCAGGCACCGATTGGGAAATTCTAAAGGACGATTTTGACGTCACCGGGTCGGACAATTCCAAAGCATTTTTAAAACGCTTATCGGTCAAATACCCCAACGAGGCCTTTTTGCAACTGGATGCTGCCACACTTGCTGTTGACCAAACTTTTGATGGCATCTATTCCAACAAGGTGCTGCATCACCTGCAAGACGATGAATTGCAAGCCTCCATCAAAAAACAACAGGCATTGCTGACTCCTGGCGGCCTGGTTTGTCACTCGTTTTGGAAAGGCACAGACTCCGAAGTATTCAAAGGCATGTTTGTCAACTACCACACGGTAGCAGACATTCAATCCTATTTCGGGAAGTATTTTGAAACACTACTTCTGGAGGAATATCCCGAATTTGAAGCAGGAGATTCACTGCTCTATATTGGTCGCAAAAATAGCCGAAAAAAAAACTAAACCTTCCGCAAGTTTCTGAGTCAAATCCCATCTAAGTAGGAAACGACAAAAATTATCCAATGAAAAAAATTCTACTCGCAGCCATTTTATTGGCAACCGGCATGACTTTCGCAAAAGCCCAAAGTCCAGCCATCACTGCATGGTTGCAAAACACCACTGAAACAGGAAGCTACTACGTTGCAGGCAATTCAGTTGCTATCGACAACGGCATTTTGTACAACTGCCAGAAGGTCGAGTATTCCAACGACTTTGTGTACGTTACAGCAACTGGTATTCCAGCCTATCCAACTGGCCCGTTTTTAGATGGTAATCCATCCACCGCTGCCAACCAGGACATCATCGTTAAAATCCCTCTGGACCCACAAGAACAAACCGGCACAAAATCAGAATCAACCCCTGGAAACATCGGTGTATTTATCAACGGAGTCGCCCTTTTTGATTACCGTGATGGTGTGGCCTGGAACACTGCAACCAACGCACTATGTGGGGGGCCTGGCAATACCCCTTGTCCTGGAGGCCCTGGGGCTGTGAACGATTGGAACCGCGATGCGATACCCGCAGAAATGGCTGGTTTTGACTGCTCCAAGGCACATCCTGCGATGGGCAACTATCACCACCATCAAAATCCTTCTGCCTTTAAGTTGGACCAAAATGTGGTATCAGACATTTGCAACCTCTATGACGCTGACGGTCTCTACGCCATCAATGCTTCAGAACACTCTCCACTGTTGGGATTTGCCTACGATGGTTTTCCCATTTACGGAGCGTACGGCTTTAAAAACACGGACGGAACTGGCGGCATCGTCCGCATTGAATCGGGTTACTCATTGCGCAGCATCACCGTTCGTACACACCATGCTGATGGAACAGATGTGGATGATGGTCCCGCAGTAGATGCCACTTACTTTTTGGGTTATTTCAGAGAGGATTATGAATTCATCACCAACACTGCCGGAGAATACCTGGATGAACACAACGGTCGTTTTTGTGTAACGCCAGAATACCCTGACGGCACCTACGCTTACTTCTGCACGGTAGATGACCAATGGAATTCGGCTTACCCTTATGCAGTTGGCCCTACTTTTTACGGAGTGGCGGAAAATCGCGTTGTGACAACGGTAGGAGAAGCCACCACAGTTTACACACCGGGTACTACTGGCATCGCTTCTACCGATTTGGAACAGTTGGATGTCAACGTTTTTCCAAATCCTGCTTCTGATTTGATTGCCATTCAAATAGGTGGACTGGTTGCAGAAAACATGCAAATAGAATTGGTAGATGTGACGGGGAAACTGGTCAGCAAAACAAGCATCAACAAAGGACAGACCATTGCCTACTTTGATGTTAAAACATTGTATGCAGGCACCTATCTGGTCAGAATTTTAACCGGAGATTCGGTTACAACTAAAACTGTGATCATCGAACGATAGTGTATTGGGTGAAGCAACGGTTCCTGATTGCTTTATTTAAATTAGTAGCGGCTTGAAGGTGAAGAACTTTCGGGTCGCTACTTTTTTTTTGCACGGCATTGTGAGTGTCAAGTTGCTAAGAATTGCAGCCGTTGCATACTATTCGCATCCATTTGGAAGTTTAGTTATTGATTCCACCATTTCTCTGCCCGGATACCCATGAAAGAAATCCAAAAGCCCATTAATCGAGGTCCACTCCGACAGGTGCTTGGAAAGGAATTCTACATTCTGAAGCGCAGGTGGCTCTGGATAAATAGCGGGCAAAAATGGGCGCAACAAGCTCCCCAAAAACTGGACGGCACTCCTGTATTTTCTCACCAATCAATGATTTTGCGACCACTGAAAGATGTGGACATGTACCTGCAAGAAAACAAGCGTACCAACTTACAACTGGCCATTCGCCAACTCAACAATACGGTTATTCAACCCGGTGAGACCTTTTCGGTGTGGCGACAAGTAGGGAGACCCACCGCATCAAAAGGGTATTTGGAAGGACTCGTTTTAAAACAAGGACGGGCCGAGAAAGGAATTGGAGGCGGACTTTGTCAATTGGGCAACCTGCTCTTTTGGGTGTTTGCACACAGTCCGCTCAGCATTGTAGAAAGACACCGACATGGATTTGACGTCTTTCCGGATGTGAACCGAAAAGTGCCGTTTGGAGCAGGAGCCACCTTATCTTACAACCACATTGACTTACAGGTCAAAAACGAAACCTCCAATCAATTTCAAATTCAACTTTGGCTGAGCGACACCCATTTGCACGGCACGTTGGTAGCACGCGATCCCCTTCATTCGACCTTCAGCATCGAAGAACGCAACCACCTCATGAAACAACAATACTGGGGAGGCTATTCACGGCACAACCAAATCATCAAAAAAGAGGTAGACGAAGAGGGCGTGGAGCATGAATCATTGCTGGTAGAGAACCATGCCGTGATGATGTACAATCCCTTTTTGGAAAATAATTCCCAGCAAAAAACACCCGCAAGCAATCAATAACTTAGTTGGTTGTTATGAAACGATTAATTCTCCTATTGGTCCTTTTTGCAGTGACCGCTTGCACCAACCCAGAGAAGAAACCAGCATCTCCTGCCAACAAGCCATCCGAAACCAACCATTCTGTTTCTGCAGAAACCACTCAAAAAATTGACGAATCAGCCAACGAATCAGCCAACGAATCGGGCGATAAATTCGTGTATTTAGACAGACATCAAGACTCTTTGAGAACCTTATTGCTGGAAAGCAAACCCAATGAGTCGTTGAAGTCAAGTGTGTTGCAAGAACTTTACATCAGAGGATTGGTTAAGGAAGATTATGGAAAAATCCACTTTTACCTCCCTCTAAACTTACACAGCCTAGATTGTGGAGCTCCGGATTGTTACACCACCGACATCCATTTTCAATTGGAGGCTGGAGCGCAACTTCAATTCCCACCAAAAGTAGTATTCACCCTACGGGAATCAGGTTGTATTGACGAAGAAACGGAGGTGCAAGGGACATTCGAGTTGCAAGAAGCAACAACGAATCACCTCCACTACTATTCACCAGGTGACAAAAGCAGTTTGGTGATTTTTAAAACGGATGAGCGGAGACAATACCTCTACTATTTTGCAGGTGTTGAACCCGGTGAAGTATCGGCAGACAAAATTGGTCTGATTTTAGCGGCAGGAGAAGAGGAAGATTCAGGTTCCAAGGTTCCATACAGAAGCACCTTGATGGTTACCTCGGAGTACGAGCGCTTCCTGAACTAAAAAAATAGCAAAAAATGCACTCTATCTCTACAAATGGAAGGCCCTGGTGGTCCGTTAAAACGGCTGTCATTCTCCTTTCTTTGCTTGGCAACTCGCATGTGCAAGGACAATCCGCTGACTCTTTGAAACTCCTTGTTTCCAATGATTGGAGAACGGTTCAAGGTTGGTTTGGTGACGACAAAGTTGTTTTGACACCACTCCCCCAACCCGACATCACTGGATTGAGCGCCATTGAAAAAGCCGAAGTCCTGGAACGAAATAACTGGGGAGAAAAAATATCTTTTTCCTCTGATGGTCAATTGATTTACACCTACCACCTGTCTTGTCCGGTTGGAGAAATGTTGCGGGAATTAAAGACATTTCGGTATAAAAACGGGCTGATAGTTACTGAATACCAACTCAACGTTTGGAATGGTGATGTGCATGCCGAAGGGAAAACCAATTACCAAATCAAGCAGTGGACCAAGGAAGCCATCGTGCTTCAAAAATTACCGGAGTAAGCCTACGAACAGCCCCAAACGTGCGATTTGGAAAAAATTCAGTGATTACCTCCTGGTTTAATAATTGAAGATAGCTACCAATCTCCCCCCCAACTTTACTGAAAAATTTTACCGGAATTACAGGCTTTTAAACCATCGAGCCTTGTCGTAAATCCCGAATCTGAACACCCAGTAATTATTTCATTTTCTCCCATTGACTGAATTCTAACTCAAAAGCACTAGGTTCTCAACCAAGCCTACCAGGTTCTAAGGCGCTATTGCTATGTACCCCTGCTAAAAGTAATTTTAATTCACCCCATCGATGTATTTGGCAGAACGGGTAATGGGACAATTAAGAATCAAAATTGAATACTATGAAAAAATTACTCTTTCTGTTATTACTTGCTGTAGCAAATAACAGCTATGCAACCATTTTTATTACCACAACGGAAACATGGGGCACCCAAAATGTGGCGGAAGACATTGTTGTGGAAGCTGGTGGTACATTGATCATTACCGGAATTCTATCTTTTGGCAACCCAATGGCTCCATTGGACGAATACAAAATTATAATCGAGGATGGCGGCTATGTGTATTCGGCCAATGGAGTGCTTCAGCCAATAACCGGGTACAAATGGTACGGTATTGTGGTGAATGGCACACATATGAACACCCCCAACCTCGCCCCCGCCTTAGAGCTGGATAATTTTGCCATTTTACGTTCCCAAAGAGGCATTGTGATGAATGTTCAAGGTAGCCCATTTTACAACCAGAAGGTAATGGTCAAAAACACCTTGTTTGCTAATAATAGGGAAACTCATGTTGTAGTCGATATCGGCAGTGGCAGTTATTTCAACCGCGACAATTCTCCCAACCCGGTATCATTTCAGTACTGCGATTTTTTGTACACATCAGAAACCACCTCTTTCAAAAGTCCACTTTGGATCAAACGCATTAGAGGCCTTGAATTTTTCCGATGCACGTTCGATAACACAGGCGGTTTTGGCAATGTCGGGATTCATTGGAGTGGCTGCAAAGACGTACTGGTAGAGGAATGTATCTTTTCGAGCGTTGGCGAAGTAGGAATTGTTATGCATGCAGAATCAAGGGATATAGATATTATCAACAACTATTTCGATCCAAGTGATATGCCTTCGAAGTATTTCGGAATTGCTGTCGGCTGCATCATCAATACTGGAGAGGCAGTTAACATGAATATTGAGGACAATTTATTCATGTCTCCTGACCCCAACAATAACTATGTCGGTGTGTGCAATGGAAATGATGATTATCCAGGAGAAACGGCATTTTTGACCATCGATGACAACCGCTTCCAAAACTTTGAAACGGGTATCACTTCTTTGGAAACAACTGGCGCATCGTTCATTGAAGAAAACATTTTTGATGAATATGTTTATGCGATTGACATAACAGGAGACAACAGTTCCACATGGGTGCGGTGCAACTCGTTTAGACAGGGTATTGCCGCCATAGTAATTGGAAGCAACGGAACCCTTTTCAACGGACTAAATAGTGGCTCAGGTACTGATGCCAACAACAAATTTGAAGGTTCTCAGGTGGATATTGCCAACTTGAATCCAATGTTCACTTACAATTATCAGCACTCCAATGAAAACACCCATCCGGCAAATGATTTCTCTGGACCTTATAGCATCATCAATGCCTCAACGATTCATTTGTGCGAACCAGAAATTGATGAGCACAAAATGGGATTCACGGAAAACGAAGATGCAACAATTGCGACAACTGAGCCGGAACTCTATCCGAATCCCACTGCGAATCATATATTCCTTGCGGGGCTACCAAGCCAACCTATCAACATAAGTATCATCAACGCTCTTGGCCAGGTAGAATTATCATTGGTGAGCAGCGGTAACGCGGCAGCCGAACAAATCGATATGTCTGGATTGAAACCAGGTATCTATTTTATCAAGGCAGTCGACCCAGCCTCCTCCTTCCGCTTCCACAGTAGAATAGTGAAGCGATAGCTCCAAGTTCCACAACCACTTTTCACAACCACTCATAGGGCCAGTTAATTCAGCTGGCCCTTTTTAATTTCTCCAAAAGGAATGGCCCATCAAATCCTGGCGAAAATTAGTTCTCGCAGAATGTCAAATTTGTCGTGGTTAGTCAATAACTTAGTTTTTCAGTAAATCATTGGCATGAAACCTTTTCACACCCTATCCCTAGTTCTTTTCAGCACCTTTTTTATCGCCTTGCTTTTTTTCTCCTGTTCCAAAGAACCTGAAGAAATTACGGTCATCCAAGTTTCCAGCGATACAGTCACCATCGTTGATACGATAACCGTACTGCAAACCATCATCGACACCTTACCCGATACAGCTACTACATTTATTTTGATCCGTCATGCTGAAACCAGCGGAGGGGGCAGTAACCCCAACCTGAGTGCTGCTGGACAAAACAGGTCGACAATCCTGAGTTCCATGTTGGCCAATGTGCCTTTGGATGCTGTCTTTTCAACGGATTTTAACCGAACGATGGAAACAGCTTCTCCCACAGCCACAGCTCAAAATTTGACAGTCACCAATTACAATGCCTTTGCCTTGGAATCCTTCGTGGATACCAATTTACCAGTTTACAAAAAAGGAGTCATTCTGGTGGTTGGACATTCGAACACAACGCCCGACTTACTCAATGTGTTGGTGGGTGACAACACGTACACTAATTTGCCAGAGACAGAATACAACAACTTGTTTGTAGTCACGGTATTTGAAAAGGGCCGGTCGCGAGTGTTGCACATGACTTACGGAAATTAGAGAATGCCATGCAACAAAAACTCAACTGGTCAGCTTACACTCATCAAGAACGCCTCGCCATCATTGAGAAGGTAAAAAACACCATTTCAAACAACGGTGGTTCCATCCTCCATTTCAACATGTTTTCAGATTTGGCCTTGTCGCTCACTATCGAAGTCGAAGAGAATCACATTGTCCAATTGCACGAGCGACTCAGTAAACTGCTCACGGTTTCTGAATTAGCAGACAAAAAGTTTCGGGTGGATACTGCCAGGGAGTGGATCGTCTTCATGAATATTTCCTTCGGAAATGGGAAGGGAGAAATGAAAATAGAGGTGCCCGCAGTGCCCGGATAAACTATCTTAGCAGCCAGAAAATCAGACTATCTATCCAATGAACAAATCGCTACAAGTATCCAAGAACATCGAAATCAACGCCCCGGCAGGAGAAGTTTGGGATGCACTGATCAACCCTGAGAAAATAAAGATCTACCTCTACGGCACCCAGGCAACTTCCGATTGGCAGGTGGGAAGCCCCATTTCCTTTGAGGGAGAATACCAGGGACAGACTTACAAAGACAAGGGGAATGTGTTAGAAAACACCCCCAACAAATGCCTCAAATACAACTATTGGAGTGGGTTTTCAGGACTTGAAGATTTGCCTGAAAACTATTGCATCGTTACCTACGGCATTGATTCGTTGCCCAATGGTGGGGTTCTGTTCAGTTGGACACAAGACGGGTTTCCCTCGGAGGAAGGGCAACAACATTCTGAAAATGGACTGCCTGCACTGCTGGAGCAGATCAAAAAATTGGTGGAGGGCGAGTAGGGATATTTGAATATGCCACAGTGATTGGTTATTTTAGAGCACCCTATGAAACCCTTGCTCCAACTTGACCCTGAAAAAATCATCGCTACAATTGCGCTGCTCGAAAAGCGCATCAACGATCGTTTTCCTGATTCTGGTTTGCGGAAAGTGACAGGCGAGTTCTTACAAACAGCGCGGGACAGCAAACGCAACATTGAGTGGATTTCAAGGCCCAACATTCCGCTGCGTGCTTTTTCTTACCTGGTAGTTGCAACCGGCATCGCTGGCTTGGTTTACAGCATCAACTATGTTGACCTGGAAATTCACGACACTGCACTGGCAAATATCGTGGCCCTGAGTGAATCCATTTTCAACGAACTCATTCTTATCGGGGCAGCCATCTTCTTTTTAGTTACCACCGAATCGCGCATCAAACGGAACCGGGCAATCAAGCAACTCAACGAATTGCGCGTCATCGCGCATGTTATCGACATGCACCAACTGACCAAAGACCCCAACCTGATGGACTCAACGTATCAACGCACTGAGAGCTCTCCCAAACGCACGCTCACGGCATTTGAGTTGGAGCGCTACCTCGATTATTGTGGAGAAGCTGCCGCCCTCATTGCCAAAGTAGCGGCATTGTATGCGCAAAGTTTACCCGATCAGGTAGTGGTGAGTAACGTCAACGAAATTGAGCAACTCTGCACGGGACTCAGCCGAAAAGTGTGGCAAAAGATTATCATCCTCAACGGACAAATGGATAGCTAAGTCGTTTTAGATGAAACAACTATCCTCCAGTAATTCATTTTCGGGAATAATTGCGATTGCTGTGCTCTTTGCTCTTTTTGCCTCCGTTCGGTTACAAGAAAAACAGCCCCCATGGAATGAATCATCACATCGGGCATAGCAGTAGCTTTTTGCTCGGCAACAACGACCTGCGGCATTTTCAAGATCGGGTAGCAGAATTGACGCCCAACGCAATCATCGAAAACAATACGAATTAAGCTTTGACGAAATTCTAACTCAAAAGCACCAAATTCTCAGCCGGACCTACCAATTTCTCTGCTGCCATTGCTCCCGTCCCCCAACTCAACTAGCTTTAAGAAACCCCTCCAGTTTGTGGGGCAACAAAAAAATAAAATACAGTATGAAAAAATTACTCTTTCTATTATTAATCGCTGCGGCAAATAACAGCTATGCCACCATTAACATTCTTAATGGCCAAACGATGACAATGGGCACGCAAAACGTGACTGAAGACATTATTGTCGAAGGCGGTGGCACTTTGATAATCACGGGAATTTTAACTTTTGGCAACCCTCTGGCCCCATTGGATGAATATAGGATAAGCATAGAAGATGGAGGGTCGGTGTATTCGGCTAATGGAGCCATTCAGCCGCTCAACGGCTACAAATGGTATGGCATCGATGTAAGGCCCACTGCTGCTAGCAACCCCAACCTGGCCGTTGCCCTTGATCTGGATAATTTCGCCATATTACGTTCTACCCGAGGCATTGTAATCAATGTCAGCAGCAGTAACGTTTACAATCAAAAAATTACGGTCAAAAACTCCTATTTCGCCAACAACCGGGAAACGCATGTGGTTACTGACATTCTGAGCGGTGCAAGTTATTTTAATCGAGACAATTCTCCCAACCCTGTCACCTTCGAGTACTGTGATTTTATGTACACGTCAGAAGCCACTTCTTTTCTCAGCCCCCTTTGGATAAAGCGTATCAAGGGATTGGAATTTTTCCGTTGTACGTTTGATAATACCGGAGGCCAAGGAAATGTAGGACTACATTGGAGCGGTTGCAATGATGTACTTGTGAGTGAATGCACTTTTTCCAGTGTTGGTGAAGTCGGGATCGTGATGCATGCGGAATCGCAAAATGTCGATATTGTCAATAACAACTTTGACCCCAGTGACATGCCTGCTGTTTATTATGGTATTGCAATTGGCTGCATCATCAACGGAGGATTGGCAGTCAACCTAAACATTGAAGACAACTATTTTGGAAGTCCTGATCCTAGCAATGATTTTGTAGGCGTGTGCAATGGAAATGATAACTATGATGGACAAACTACCTTTTTGACCATTGATGACAATCGCTTCCAAAACTTTGCAACAGGCATCACTTCTCTAAAAACAGTCAATGCCTCGTTTATAGAGGAGAATATTTTTGACGTATACGAAGCTGCCATCGAAATCACCGGAGACAATAGCTCAAACTACGTGCGATGCAACAGTTTCAGACAAGGGAATGTTGCCATAAAAATCGTTAATGATGGGACATTGTACAACGGACTGCTCGCAGCATCAGGCGTTGATGCCAACAACAAATTTGAAGGGTCAAACACCGATATTCAAAACTTGAACGCCCTATTCGTTTATAACTACCAAAACTCCGATGGAAATACGCATCCGGCCGACAACATTTTAGGGTATCATAGCATATTCAACGCCTCGACCATTGAGTTGTGCGAACCGGATATTGATGAGCACAAAATGGGATTCATCGGAGAAGAAGAAGCGACAATTGCAGCTACTACTCCGGGTCTTTACCCCAACCCAACTTCGGAATATATTTTCCTGACCGGACTGCCTCAACAACCGGTAAGTATCACTGTCATCAATGCCCTTGGACAAGTAGAATTCTCCTTGTTTAGCAGTGGAAATGGCGCAGATGAACAGATTGATTTATCTGAATTGAAACCTGGTATCTATTTCTTAAAAGCAGTTGAACCAACCTCATCCTTCAACTTCAACAGCAGAATAATAAAACGATAGCAATCCATCACACAATCATCAAAGGGCTGGTCCATTGGACTGGCCCTTTTTAGTGGTTCCGAGATGCAATACTCTTTGCCATTGTGCTTGAACAGACATCCAGGAACTGTGCAATACACCCAAAACTCCAACTCGCGCTTATCGCTAAGGTCGCGACACTTTATGCACAAAGTCTGCCCGACCAAATCGTGGTGCACACGGTAACGGAAATTGAACAACTCTGCACCGGACTCAGCCGAAAATTCGTCATCCTCAACGAACATAAGAAGGCTGGACCGGCTTAACGTGGTGGTTTGGCAATCTGGAATGACCGGAAATACAAAAACCGCCTCCCCGGAAGGAAGCGGCTTCACATCATTTCAAGTTCAACCTAACAAGGCTCAATCATAACCGTCCAATTATCCGCCCAAAAAGTGGCCAGTGAACAATTGCCAGAACAATCTACAAAAGTGGCCGATGCCGAATAACCACAAGCCGGATCACCAATGATCACTCCCCATGGAGCCATGCCACCATTAATGCGTGCGAAAAGTGGCCTCAAACAGGGACTCGTAGCAGGCTGCCCCACAATAGTTACAGGGTAATCTCCATATCCAAAATTAAAAGGACCAGGAGGCGTTGGAGGAACGCCAACACAAGTTCCAGTATTCCCGCATCGATCGAACCAATTGAAGGCATAGTCTGCGGAAACCAGGCATTGCGTTGTATTGAAAAAATTAATGTCTGAAGGACATCCCATGGTACAAGCCTGGCCTATGGCCGAAGATGAGAACAAACCCAGGACCAGGGCAAAAACTGAACTGATTACTATTTTTTTCATGTTGTAATGGTTTTGAGTAATACATTAATCTTACCCAAGTTTAAGCCTAAGCACAGAAGAATGCTATCACCAATTGCCAAGGGCACAATCTCAATTGATGAACACCCTCTTTCAGTTGGTGAATGGAATTTTCAGGTACAATAAAAGCATGCCTCATTCGTCTCAAAGAGTGCACACTTTGCAGCAAAACCTTATTGTGGTCCCATGAAAATCCCCCGCATCAAAGGCACCATCGACAGACGGATACTAATCAACTATCAAGTCGATAAAACCACTTTGGAGAATTATCTCCCCTCCCCTTTTCGACCCAAGCTCGTCAAAGGAAAAGGCATTGTCGGCATCTGCCTGATTCGACTCAAAGAAGTTCGTCCCAAGGGACTTCCGCCTCAATTAGGGATTTCCTCAGAAAATGGTGCGCACCGCATTGCGGTAGAATGGACGGAGAATGGCGAAACCAAAGAAGGCGTCTACATACCGCGCAGAGACACGTCTTCTCGTATGAATGCCCTGGCAGGAGGAACCGTATTTCCTGGAGTACATCATCTGGCCAATTTCAAGGTGCATGAATCGAACGGGCAATACGAGGTTGGTTTTGTCAGTGACGATGAAACCAGCTTGTCCATAACTGCCAGAAAAACAGAAACCTGGAACGCTGAAAGTGTGTTTGAAAACCTCGATTGTGTTTCCGACTTTTTTGAGCAAGGATCGGTGGGTTACTCTCCGGATGGCCATGATTTTGAGGGCATGGAGCTTCGGGCATACAGCTGGAAAGTCTCCCTGCTTGACGTAGAAAGTGTGCACTCCGGCTTTTTTGAAGACCGCAACCTTTTTCCAGAAGGTTCCATTACTTTTGACAATGCCTTGCTCATGACAGATATTGAGCACGAATGGGTCAGTTTGAGAAAGATAAAACGTGAGCACGCACCAACCGCTTCTTAAGAATTTTTTTTTGCTGGTTTTCGCTTTGACATCCTTTGCTTCTTCGGCACAAACGCTGGCAGAACAGGCCTTTAAACAGTTACCGGATTCCTTATTTTTTGAGTTGACTGAATCGGGGAAAGACTCGCTGCTTCAATTCAAGAAGTATATTATTCCTGGGGGAGATTCGATTAGCACCGTCCAGTATTCAATCGAAGTTGACGATGAGAAACACTTGAATTGTTTCTATTATTATACTACCGGGCAACGCGGTTTTCTAACCACTCAAATCAAACTTATTCCAAAAGACAGGTCAAGCTACCTTGTGATTTTATCGCAATACGGAGGTGTTCCTACTGATTATTACAATAGGAATCTGAACCTCTACAACTTCAATAATGGCGTCTTGCAAGAAATCCCTAACACCATTTTACCGGAACAAATAGCGCATAAGCAATTTCTAAAATCTGACACCCCAGACTCCATTAAAACGGATATTCAAACACACTCAAATGAGTGCTATCTCCTAGACACCGAAAAGGAAGATATAATCGAATACCGGGTGGGCAGTCCTATAATTGGTTTCGAATGGTTCGAATATGAAGTAATTCGATTCACCTGGAACGGTTCCAGTTTCTCCCAGGAAAAGATAAAAAACAGGTAGTTCGGTGCCGATCAGGCCACCAATTCCGACAAAAAGGCGACAACTTACCAAAAAACCCATCAGGAAAACAACCCCATTAAACCCAACAATAACTTCCTTTGTGGATAAAATTTAGCTTTCTGTCGATATTTCCCACAATGAATTGACAACTTGATCCGTTTCAATCCAAGAAACCATCAAAACAATCACCGATGAAGGGCAATAGTTGGAAAGGCAAAACGCTGGAAACCCTCGAAAGAGATTTCTGGCCTCCCATTGAAACAGATGATATTTCTTACCTGGCACTCACTTTACACACACTGCGAAAAAAACCGCTTAAAAACCTCAACATCGAAGACTTAAGGGTCATGATCGGTCAAAACATGGGGCTCCCCTTCCTCATTCCATTGGCCATGGAAGAACTCAAGTTCAACATTTTGGCGCAAGGAGAACTTTACCCTGGCGACTTGCTGTGCAGCGTGCTGAACAGTGACATCGATTATTGGAAAGAAGAAGAGCATAATTGGCAATTGATCTGCCACCTCATTGAGTTCAAAAAACAAGAATTGATCCAGGCCGAAACCACTGGAAAAATTCAAAAAACCTGGTTTGAAGCGTACAGCAGGTTTCAAAAAATCAACTAGCAGAGACTCCAATCTTATGCTTTTTCTACGGTAACTGCTATATTTGGCAGCACCCTATGGAACATTACACCACCACCGAAATCGATGCATTGATAACGCGATTTGAGGCCCAAAAGCTGCCTCGAAAAGAATGGACACATGGCGCCCATCTGGTCGTTGCTATTTGGTATAACAGCCACTATGAGACAGAACAGGCGATCAACCTGGTGCGCACAAACATCACCAACCACAATGCATCAGTGGGCACACCCAATACGGATACAGAGGGCTACCACGAAACCATCACTCTTTTTTGGATGCGGGTCGCCAAGCGTTTTCTTCAATTGCATGCATTTGACAGCATAGCCGAAGCTTGCAACGCACTCATCAGCTCGAAGTGGGGTACTTCCAACTATCCATTGGAATTTTACAGCACAAAAGCCCTGTTTTCAGTGCATGCCCGACACAATTGGGTCGACCCTGATTTGAAAAAATTGGAAGAAATAAAAAAGGCAATGCCGTCAATTTAAGCTTCCTACAGTGGTTAACAAAGACGGGGACCAACAACCGGCAGCTCCATTTTTCCGACTAAAACCTCCTCCAAAACAAAGGAGTTTTGTATTTTCCAGTTGTATTCACCAACACCGTTGAACTATGAATCCAATTCTAAGAAACATCCTGGCCGTCATTATTGGAGTAGCAGTCGGAGCCTTTGTCAACGGGCAATTAATAGGCATCAGTAGTATTTTGGTGCCTCTTCCGGAAGGAGTGAATCCAGAAGATTTTGAAAGTATCAAGGAGAACATTCACCGCTACGAACCCATTCATTTCCTCATGCCCTTTCTGGCCCATGCATTGGGTACTTTTATTGGGGCATTGCTCACCGCATTCATTGCTGCGACCCACAAAAAAATCTTCGCGCTGGCCATTGGTGGTTTATTTCTAATTGGTGGTATAGCGGCAATCATCTTAATTGGAGGACCAGTGTGGTTCTCTGCGACTGATCTGATTTTGGCTTACCTCCCCATGGCGTGGTTGGCAGGTATCATTGCTACCCGCAAAAAAGAATAGACTACGATCTGGTCCATGTCAGAAACACTTACATTTCGACCTCGGTTCAAGTTTCGAACTCCCCTGTCCATGGAAGAATTGGTCAGCAAAGTCACCCATCATTCCACAACTTCTGGTGAGCACATCCGTGTTCGAAAAGTACACCACCACCTACAACTTTCTTTTCCCAAATCCGTGAGCCATTTCTGGACTCCACACATGGACATCAACCTTGAAAAAGAGCCCGAGCACGATCAAATTTTGGTCCGCTGCCTCATAGGTCCTTCGCCTACGGTGTGGACTATGTTCGTTTTCTTCTACGGTCTGTTTGGCCTGCTCGGACTGGTAGGGCTCATTTGGGGCATGTCGCAATGGTCGCTCGAAAAATCGATGTGGGCATTGTGGTTGATGCCTGCTGCACTGCTGGGCATGGGCATCATGTATTTTATTTCCTACGAAGGACAGCAGCTATCAAAAAAGGAGATGCACTACCTGAAAAAATTTGTGGACGATGCGCTCGAATGCGATTGCATCGCACTTTCGGAGGAGATGAATGATTAAATCGCCCTCTTCCACAAAGCCGCTGGTGGATGGCGAGTACCTGCTCCAAAAATTCCCAGGCAAGGGCGGTTGGACGTATGCAGCTGTTCCTGAAATTCTACAAGATAAAAGCGCACCTTTTGGCTGGGTAGGCGTGAAAGGAAGCATTGACGGTTTTGAACTGAAGCAGTATAAACTCATGCCCATGGGCAACAACCAGTTGTTTCTCCCCGTGAAAGCGGCCATCCGAAAGAAGATAAAAAAAGAAGCTGGCGATTACGTTCAGGTGATGCTCTACCCAGACAATTCTCCCACCGACATTCCCACAGAAATTATCGACTGCTTTGCGCTGGAACCTGCAAAATCCCTGGAAACATTTTTATCCTTTACCCAAGGCGGGCAAAAGGTTTACCTCGATTGGATCTACAGCGCTAAAACCGAAGTAACCAAGGCCAACCGCATCCTCGAAATGATGAATCGCCTCCAGCGAGGTTTGCGCTACTATGACAAAGAAACCGATTAATTGAAACAAAAAATTGGCCGCAAACGATACCGTCTGCGACCAATTAATCCCAATAAAAGGCACTACTACTTATCTATCGATCCCATCACACGTTGCATGAATTGCTTCAATGCATCTTTCTCTGTTTCTCCTTGCTCCATTAGTGCCTGCACTTCCAACGCTCCATACATGTTTGAGAGCAATTCTCCCAGCACATCCAGCTCCTCGTCCTTTATCGCTCTGCTTTCTGAAATATGCTCCAACAGCTCAATGCTCTCATTCACGTAATCGGAATCGTGGCTTTCGATAAACTGATGAATGTGTTTAATTACTGGTAACCTCATGAACCCAATTTTTAAGTGATTCAGCTTTGTTGGTTTGAACCTGTTGCAACAGTTCTCCTCCCCTAAAAGCTGCGAAAGTGGGTAAGTTGTCGACTGTGGCTAACTTTCTCGATTCAGGAAATTTCTCCGCATCTACCATCACAAAGGAAACCCCTTCATGCTCCTCAGCCATTCGTTTGAATTTGGGTTTCATCAACCTGCAATTGCCACACCAGCCAGCGGAATACTGCACCAACACGGTGGTATTGCTATTGATCAACTGCTCCAAATTATCCTCGCTCAATTCCTGATACATCGCCTTGTCTTTTGTTAGTTCGTACTTAAATACTCCGCAACTCCTGAACGGTCGGCCGTCATCGCTTGCTTGCCTTCTTCCCAGTTGGCAGGGCACACCTCTCCGTGCTCTTGCACATGGGTATAGGCATCAATCAACCGAAGAAAATCGCCAACGTTTCGGCCCAAGGGCATGTGGTTGATCCCTTCATGGAAAACAACTCCCGACTCATCAATCAGGTAAGTGGCGCGATACGTCACATTGTCGCCTTTCAACAATTCAACGCCCAATTCTTCATCGTATGTTCCGCCTTCGATGTCCAAAATATTGAGCACTGTAGCCAGGTTGCGGTTGCTATCGGCCAAAATATTGTAGGTCACGCCTTCGATTCCCCCGTTGTCTTTCGAGGTGCTTAACCATGCAAAATGTACTTCTGCCGTGTCACAGGAAGCTCCGATGACGATGGTATTTCTTTTTTCAAATTCACCAACTGCTGCCTGAAACGCATGCAACTCGGTAGGACAAACAAACGTGAAGTCTTTGGGGTACCAAAACAACAGCACCTTCTTCTTATTTTTGATCGCCTCATCCAATACGTTGATTTGAATGGTATCTCCCATCTCATTCATTGCCGGAACTCTGATGTTGGGAAATTTCTTGCCTGTAAATGCCATGTTAAAATTGTGTTTTAATGATTTGATGCAACAAAAATAGGCGGAACAGGCCATAGACAAAAACGATAATTTCTATATTTTTGTTAGAAATAATCTATCATGAACTTTCAGCAACTGGAATACGTCCTGGCGGTGGACAACCACAAGCACTTTGGCCATGCAGCGGAAAGCTGCCACATTACCCAAGCTACCCTGAGTGGGATGATCAAAAAGCTGGAACAGGAACTCGGTATTTTTCTATTTGACCGCAAGCGGCAACCTGTTCAAACCACAGACGCTGGCAGACAGTTCATTGAATTGGCGCGAAAAATATTGATGCACAAAAGTGAAATGTACCAACTCAACAAGGCCACACTCACAGAGCTTTCTGGTTCTCTCAGGCTTGGAATTATTCCCACCATTGCTAATTCGCTGTTGCCGATAGTGCTGCCGAGTTTGCTCAAGGAGAACCCAAAGTTGCAGTTGACCATTGTTGAAATCACGACCGAAGAAATCAAACAGCAATTGATGGTAGACAAAATAGACCTGGGAATTCTGGCTACTCCACTCGAAGAAGACCTGCTGGAAGAGTCCATTTTGTACTATGAACCCATGATGGTTTATGGCGCACACGATCCCCAAAAGAAATACGTCAGTTCCAAAGACATTAAAAACCGGAAGATTTGGCTGTTGGAGGAAGGCAACTGCTTCCGCAATCAAGCCATGAGCATCTGCGAAATGCAGGAGAAGAAAATGGAATCATCCAACCTCAATTTTGCAGGCAGTTCCTTCGACACCTTGCTCAACCTCACCGATAAATTTGGCGGTTTTACACTGGTGCCCGAATTGTACTTCAAAGAAATGGCCCCTGCAAAACAGCAACTGACCAAGTCTTTTCAAACACCGATTCCCGTGCGTGAAATCAGCCTGGTTTCTTACCGTCCTTTTGCCAAAAAACAAACCGTGGATTTTCTCTCCGCCCGGATGATTGAGTTGGTGAAACCGCACCTTTCTACCGGTTCTTACCACAACAAAGACCTCGACATCATCGGCCTCTAGGCCAACTGTCTTTATTTTTTCGATAAATGGTCGGATAAGTCCGTTCTGTGTACTGGTAAGCGGTTTTAAGATGATATACTTTTGAAACTCATCTTAAACAATCAAAATATGGAACCTGAAGAATTATTGAATGCAGATGTTGTCGGTAAAATAACTGACCTGGTCATAGAATACGGCCCTAAACTCATTGGGGCAGTTGTCCTTTGGATAGTTGGTTCGTGGGTAATCAAAATGATTACAAAAGGCTTTGGTCGCTTATTGGAAAAGCGCAACACCGATCCTTCCCTTACCCCTTTCTTGAAAAGCATTGTCAATACCTTGCTCAAAGTAATGTTGGCGATCACCGTACTGGGTATGGTTGGCATCGAAATGACTTCGTTTATCGCCATCCTTGGAGCTGCTGGTTTGGCTGTTGGCATGGCATTGAGCGGTACCCTGCAAAATTTTGCCGGTGGAGTAATGCTCCTTATTTTCAAGCCCTTCAAAGTGGGCGAATTGATTGAGTCGCAAGGCCACCTTGGCGTGGTAAAAGAGATTCAAATCTTCGTAACAATCCTACTCAGCCCAGAAAACAAAACAATCATCATCCCGAATGGTCCCGTGTCAAATGGCGATATTGTTAACTACACCAAGGAAGGAAAAATTCGAGTAGACCTGACCATTGGTATCTCCTACGACAGTGATATCAAAGCAGCCAAAAAAGTATTGATGGATGTAATGACGGCTCATCCAAAAGTGATGAAGGACCCAGCTCCTTTTGTGGGTGTTTCTGAATTAGCAGACAGTGCCATCAACCTGGCCGTGCGCCCACATGCGAATCCCGACCACTACTGGGATGTGTATTTCGACATTTACGAGCAAAGCAAGGAAGCCCTTGATGCCGCCAAAATCACCATTCCATTCCCACAAATGGACGTACACGTGGCTAAAGAAAACTAGTCTCTCAACAGCAATTGATTAAAAGTTCAACCTCTCGGGGTTGGACTTTTTTTGCGCCTTTCACTTTGCCAACAACAATTTCAGTAAGTTTCCTCCATGGATTTATTCAACCCCGATCCGTTGGCCAACATTCTCCCCTATGATGGGGATGTGCATTATTATGGTCCGATGATCAACGTGCAGCAAGCACAACACTATTTTGACTCCTTACTCCACGGCATTGCATGGAAAAATGACGAAGCCATTATCTACGGCAAACGCATTGTGACAAAGCGCAAGGTGGCTTGGTACGGTGACCACCCCTTTGAATACACTTACTCTAAAACCACCAAGCAAGCCCTCCCATGGACGGCAGAATTGCTGGAGTTAAAAGCCCTTATCGAGCAAAAATGCGGTGAAACGTTTAACTCGTGCCTGCTCAATTTGTACCATACTGGAGAAGAAGGCATGGCCTGGCACAGCGATGGCGAAAAAGACCTCAAAAAAAATGGTGCCATTGGCTCCTTCAGTTTGGGTGCCGACAGAAAATTTGCCTTTCGCCACAAAGGAACCAAACAAGTAGAATCGTTGGTATTGGAAAAGGGAAGCTTACTCGTAATGAAAGGCACTACACAAACCCATTGGTTGCACCGCCTCCCTCCGACCAAAAAAGTCCAGCACGCCCGCATCAATTTGACCTTTCGCACCATAGAAAACCACACTTTCAAAAACTGAATCTACCTTGAAACAAGTGCTCATGCCATCCAATCAGGTTTCACACCAATTCAGCGGCAGCAACGAATTTTACCATCCCAACAATGTTTCAAAAAGAATAACTCTAATTATTAAGCGGTAGATGTCCATGCTGTCGATGTGTTATCTTTGGGAAGATGAAGCATCCCCTGCTCCTTTTCACGGTCTTTTTGTTGTCACTAACAGCAGCAGCGCAACAAAGCAAATCAGCACTTTTCTTAGGCAATAGCTACACGCAAGCTAACAATCTGCCTCAGATGATTCAAGACCTTGCCGTTTCCAAGGGAAATCAATTTAGTCATGCCAGAAACACTCCTGGAGGGGCTGGTTTCTTTAGCCATGCTCAGGATACCAACGCTATCGAGAAAGTTGAAACGGAGAATTATGATTACCTGATTTTGCAGGAACAAAGTGTTCAGTTGGCCAATGAACGATTGGGGTTTGCCAAGTACAGTCACGGCAGTTTTATCTATGCCGACTTTTTAGACCACACATCCAAGGTGGCCGACAGGTGCCACAAAACCTTGTTATACCTTACCTGGGGTCGCAAAGAAGGCCTGGGCTTTTACACTGTTGGTGGTCCTTATGGTGACAATTACCAGGAAATGCAGAATCAACTCACAGATAACTACCTGCGATTGGCGGAATCATTGAATGCTGAAGTTGCCCCTGCCGGAGAAGCCTGGCGCAAGGTGATAGAAGATTATCCTCAAATTGATTTGTATTCCGGAGATGGCAGCCATCCCAGTTTAGCAGGGACCTATTTGACAGCCTGTGTGTTTTACACCGCACTGTTTCACGAGAATGTTTCAGGAGCTGCAATTCCGGTAGGTGTTCCCACAGCCACAGGCCAAATACTGCAAACAGTAGCTGATCAACTGGTGGTCGGTTCATGGTCAGATTGGTACATCGACACTGCTGCACAACCATGCACTTCTGGTGGATTAAAATCAAACAATGCCCAATGGACCAACATAAGTCCCCTGCCGGATGGCCGGTACTACGAAATTGAATTCACCGAAAACCAACACGGTTTTGTAAAACTCAATGGTCCCGGTGCCTGGCAAACCTGGGATGCGGGAGATAACTGGACCGAAGTTCCTCTGCCGACATTTGAAGGTGTATTTCAATACGATGCTGATATTTTTGACATCACGTTTGCCAATCAAGATACGGCCTGGCTCGTGGTTGGCGATGATGAAATTGATTCCACCACCCTGGCCTGGGACTGGATATTGGGCAGCACAGCTGACTTCGAATCGTTTGTCCACATCCTGCGCTCCACCAATGGCGGCAACTCGTGGGAAGAAATGGGTCCTCCGAGAATCGACTACCAAATTTCAGATTCTGGCTCGTTGATGAACCGCCCACAGTTCTTCAAATTCTACCTGCAGTTTGACAGTGGAAAAAAGGGAACGATCATCGGTAGCTACGGAGACGACAACGACAGTACCACCTACACTTTTAGAACAGACAATGCTGGCCTAAACTGGGAGGTAATAGCAACGCCAATAGAATCTAGTACCCCCGAAGTGTGGTTTCAAGATGCAACAGTGGCCTACAAAGGCGGCCGCAAAAACGAAACCCACCTGAATGGTGACCCACTGAAAATTTTCAAAACCGAAAACCGCGGTACCTCCTGGGAAGAAGTTGCCAGCTTTGACAACAACTGCTGCGAATTGCCAGATGGTTCAATTGATCACGGCATTTCAACCATTAAGATGGTGCGCCCGGATACGCTGCTCGCCATCAACAACCTTTATAACCCTACGGTGTATCGAAGCACCGATGGAGGCACCTCGTGGGATTCCATTTCCACCATCCCGGAGATAGGCAAGGTGATGGACATTGTGCAACCTGCAAAGGATACTTACTACGCGGTGATGCAAGGCAAAGTCAACCGGATTGTAGCCTCTTATGATGCTGGCCTGACCTGGGAATTGGAGGCCCACCTTCCAACTTACCTCACCGACATCACCGTGGCCAACGGCTACATTTATGCCACGGGTTCCTTCGATGGACAAATTTACCGGAAGCCCATCGCCTGGTTGACAGCTGTTGGAGACATTCAACCGCAACGACCAGATTTTGAACTTTTCCCCAATCCAACCAGCGAATCAGTTGACCTGCAAGGAACTCCTCCGAATACCCCCATCTTCATTTACAACAACCTGGGTGCTTTGGTCCACCAATCAAAGGCCAACGCTTCGGGTCGAGCCCACCTCGCATTGGGAGACCTGCCCGGAGGCATCTACTTTGTCCGCGTTCAAACGGCTGCTAAGAAGCTGGTAATAAAATAATCGACTACAACCTTTCCCGATACAAAGCCTTGCGCTGCACCGAACCAAAAGGGCGGTATAGAAAATACACCGCACCATCGTAGACCTGCAACTTTTCGATGTAACGAAAATCAGTGCGCAACACCATTTTAGCTTTTCCGGTGACAGGGTCTATTTGCGAAATCTCCGTGTGCCCATTATCTAAATGATAGGTGTAGATTTTCTGCTGCACTGGATCTTTGATGATTTCTTCTCCCCATTTCTTTTTCAGGTGGTAATCGATGGGGACAATGTAACGAGGCGAACCATAAGCATCCATTGCCTGGATTTGGCCGTCCAGGTGGTTAAAAATAAGCACGGTATCGTTGATTACCCGCAAAGGAGCATTCAAAGGACGAAACATGATTGTTTGATTAAACAGTTGATCACTGTCCAGGTTTTTTTTTATCCTATTCGCATTATTTTCATTCGTATTAGCCATGCTCCACGCGATAAGAAAAGACTCATCATCCTGAGCCATCTCAACGGTACGTTCGTCTTTTATCTCTTCGATTAACACGCTGGTGAGCCCAACAGTGTCCAGGTCGTAATAGCGCCTACCATAGCGTGCAAACGTGTTGTAAACAAAATAATAATGTTCTTCGAAGCGATCCACGCAACTGTTAACAATGCGGTTCAAAGCATCTTGTTCTACCTGGGGCATTCGCACCTCATGCGAATCAAGCTTGACCTGCAGGAAATAATCCTGCGTTACCACAAACACATCGTCCCGGCAATCTTTGGTTAATTTGATGGGCCGACTCGGAATCCGGTGGGTAAACAAGATTTTCTGATCAGCATCCACCACAAGCAACGTAGCCTTTCCCAACCGCTTCTCATAACCAATCATAATCAACAGTCCGTTCTTGATCTCGTAATCGTATAGTTGGTAATTGATGTTGCCAAAAACCATGGTAGGCCCACCAGAAATGGTCACTTCCTTTATTTCGTATCCCTGCGGATCAAGGGACATGTTCAACTTCTTGCTTTTAATGGTGTTGAGAGGCATCTTTTTGGAAGCATAGCCCAGGTGTGAAAACTCCACAGCAATGGTTGGACTGTTCATGAGCACAGTCGGAATACCCAACGTGTATTTGCCCAAAAAATCGGTGGTCGTACCGATATAAGTGCCCTTTAGACTGATGTTCACATTGGCCAAAGGCTGTTTGGTGATGGCATCCACCACTTGTCCATGAACAATAAAAAGAGAATCCGAACTGGCATGCGCGGTGCCCCAAGTCATAAGACATGCCAATAAAACGAAGCAATGAATGGTTTTCATCCGCAGAAGTTGAGGCAAACATTAAACGGGGGAAGTACAACATACTCTTTCTCATAACCCCAAAATAGTCTGAATTAGAAAAAGGTAGAAAATCAAAAGAAGGCGGTTGACAATTAAACATCTTGGGCAGTCGGATGGGCCGAAAAAGAAGCTGCTAAAGCTAGTCTTCCCCTGGTATAATCACCGACAAATTCGAACTAATTGCCCACCACATATTTTTACGTGTTTTCAACCAACAGGTAAAAATACCTACGATTAAGCTGTTACGTGTCAATACTTTAGCAGAACAAATCAATCAACCACGACACAAAGAACAACTAGTAAAGGCCTTTAATTCAATGTGTCAGGTTGGTCAAAACAAACATCATTTTTATAACCTTTTAAAACTTATCAATTATGTCAATGTCAGCTTCATGCACCTTTACAAACAGCACCGGTTCTGTTATCAAGATTACCACAATGGGAACCGTTAATGACGATGCCAGCTTCAACGCACCACCAGTAGGTACTGTGTATCAACCAAACGATCAGTTTACCATTTCAATGGGCAACAGCTCCGTTCCATTTGCGCCACGTGGTGTCGGTTTCAACATGGGCTTTATCTGTCAGTCGAACTTCGACATTGGTGGCGTTTACTTTGAAGACCCAGCAGTCGGTACTCCCAACTGGAGCTATGGTAACACAACCGCGTTTGCTTACGCAGAAGCCGGTGGTAATGGCGGTAACGTTTACACGGTAGACCTCAAGCTTGCCTAATTTTACCTGGAAGACCATCTTGAAAGATTGAGTAGTGACACAACCGCAACAAACCTTTTGAGATGGTCTTTTTCCAATTTCTTTCAATCCATTAAAACGTATCCATCATGGCCATGTCAGCATCATGCACAATCACCAACAATACTGGTTCCACTATCATCATTAGCGCTATTGGTCCTATAAATAACGATCCGGGCTGGTCAGCACCTGGCGCAGGTCAAAAATTCAAAAATGGTGAATCCTTTACCATTTATATGGGCGGTGAGTCTTTACCAATCACCCCTGAAGCAGTTGGTTTCAACCTTACATTTGTTTGCCAGAGCCATCAACAAACAGGAGGAATCTTATTCTCTGATCCAGCTGTGGGGGCACACAGCTTCACTTATGCAAACACAGCAATTTTTGACTATTCCACTCAAAATCCCACTGGGAATTCTTTCTCTGTAGAAGTAAGTCTGGCTTCTTAGTTGCAACTTTTTTTAGGGTGACTTGCTTCAAACGGGTCACCTTTTTCCCTTTTTTTAATGGTTCTATTGATTTAATCATCCTCCAAAGGAACCTTACCATGGCATTTATTATAGTTTTAAGAAGAAAAATTCTATGTTAGTTCTGAATTTTACCTCAAAAAGATTATCACTTTAAAAAATATGCCCCATGTCTCTAGACACAATTCACACTGCCATTTCCAATTGGAATACCTACCGTCAAAATGCCTCCAAGGCGAACGATTATATTTCTCAGGGAAACTTTTTCACTATCAGTCGCGAGTTGTATGAAACCTGGAAAAATGCTGATCCTGAAAATGGCGAACCAGCATTCATTCATGCCTACCTGGGTGTGCCAGATGATGGAGCATTAACTATTTACCTGGTAACTGATCAAGCCGATCAAGCTGCTCCCCCTACCTTGGAGCAAATTACCTCCTGCCCCTGGCAATCGGACGTGGCACTTCACCAGTCCATTCCCCGTTTTGGAGACATCGACCCAACTGGTCAGATCAACATTTTGACAGGACTAGAGCGTTTTTTCAGATGGCACCTTCAAAAAGTTCGTTGGTTCACTGACAACGCGATTAACGAACAAGGTGAGCACAATATCTTTCAAGCATTCAACATCCCCTTTAGCGATTTGACCGCTATTTTTAACGCTGATATTAATGGGGTGCAAAATGAGGAAGCACTGGTAGTAATCGGCTTGGACAATGAGCACAAAGCAGAGTTAATTCTTTGGGGAGATACCTTCCAATCCATCGAAATGATTGCGGATGTATCGTTTCCAGTTCCTCCGTTTAAACCACCTCATTTACAGAGCAACTACAAATTGTTGATTGCTGCAGGCGCCACTCCTTAGAATGCCCGATACTTTTATGTTCGCCCTTTCCTTGATTTCTCCGCTCATTTTATTGATCGGAACCGTACTTGGAATTGTTCGTTCTGCAAGAAACAGCGCTCAGGAATGGATCATTTGGGGTTTCCTCGTTACCGCTTTAACAATTGAAGGATTGTCTTTAGCAGCCGCTTATAGCCCCTCGGAAAACAACCTTCATTTCCTGTCGTTTTCGACCTTTTTTGAGTTTGTTTTTTTTTCTGTTTTGTACGTTTACTTTTTTCTGCAAAAACGGAGAAATTGGCTAATTTGGGTACTGTCAGGAATAGCTTTAATTCTGCTCATCCCGTTGTTTTCCATGACCATCATTGCTGATCTAACCAAGTTTCATCTCTATGATCGATTGCTGGCCGATTGGGTGTTACTATTATTGAGTTTGCTCTTTTTAAAAGATTTATTGAACGATGCTAAAGATGTCCCAAAACACAGACAGTTTTCCAGCATAATTATTTCGTTTTACTTAGTTGTCGACATGTTCATGGCATTGACAATCAACTTTATGGTGAATGAAGCTCCGACATTGGTCACGGCATTTTGGTTGATCCGACTGGCCGCTTCGTTGACACTTTACTCCAACTTAACCTACCTCATATGGCTGAATGGCAAGAAGCTGAGACCCTCATCATTTGGTTAGCCGTTGGGCTTGGAATGATGCTCACCCTTATCGGGGCGATCGTTGTTTTTACGCGTATTTACCTGAATAGAAAGATGGCCGATGCCCGAACATTATCGGAGATGCAGTTGGCCCACCAGAAAGAACTACTCAATGATAGCATCCGCGTACAGGAAAAAGAACGAGAACGCATTGCGCAAGACATTCACGATGAATTGATTGCCTCGTTAAACATCATGGTGTTGCTGGACAATTCAGACCGGCAAAAATCCGAGGAACTACTGCAACAATCCATTCAAACGGCACGCAGAATATCCCACGACCTTAGTCCTCCAATGCTGGAAGAATACAGCTTTTCAGAGTTTATTGAACAACTCATAAGCCCTTTTCAGTCAGAATTTGAGGTAGATTTTTTTGTATCAGATACCAGCTTAGAACCATTGCCTCCCGCCACCAAACTGCAATTGATTCGAATTCTGCAAGAGATACTGAACAACCTATTAAAGTATGCTCAAACACCCCGAATTAAACTGATGCTTCGATTCACACCCACATTGCTGAGCATCATACTTTGCGACTACGGACAAGGCTTTGATACACAAAAAGCAAAAAAGGGGCTGGGCCTCAGAAACATAGAAATGCGAACGCAAATGCTCGGAGGCCAATTCAAGCTGCGATCTATAATTGGCGAAGGAACTTCTTATGTTTTTGCCTTTCCTTTGAGTAACATAAAAAACGATGGACGAGCAAATTAGAATTGCACTGGTTGACGATGAAATACTCATCACCCAATTGTTGGAAAAGTACTTTAATGAACTCCCTGATTTTGAGGTAAGCCTGACAGCCAATGGTGGCGAACAGTTTCTGGAACAGCTTACACTATTGGAAAACATTCCGCAGGTCGTTATTTTGGATCTAAAGATGGAAGGTATGGATGGTGTAGAGACTGCTGCCCTGCTCAAGGAACGCTATCCGGAAGTAAAAGTGATCATCATGTCATCGCACTATCAAAAAACGTTCATCGGGTTTATGTTGAGAAACGGGATTGATGCCTTTTTACCCAAAGGAATCAAACCTGATGAATTGGCAAGAATCGTTAAAATAGTAAAGGTAAAAGGCCACTATTTTACGCGCGAACACATAGAAGTCATGCGCAGTCAGATTTCTGGAAATGTGCCCAAACCTGCATTTGAAGAATACGCCTTGTCCACCAGGGAAAAAGAAGTTTTAAGGCTCATTTGTTTGCAATACACCGCCAAAGAAATTGCCGATGAGCTATTCATTTCCCAACGAACTGTTGAAGGGCATAAAAACAATTTGCTGCTCAAAAGTGGTGCAAAAAACAGTGCCGGATTGGTCATTTACGCCATTCAAAACAACCTTTTCGACCCTCACGAGTTGATGTTGTAGTTGGGCACGTCAGATAAAATTATCTCCGAAAGCTCTTTTCAATTCAAAAGCATTCCCGCGCAGGCGGGAATCCACTTATGCACTTTGCCAACTTAAACATGGATTCCCGCCTGCGCGGGAATGCTTTTACTTGCCTGCCGGGTCGAAAGACCCAGCAGGCATTAACTGTCAGTTCGAGTAACGCAAGTGAAACGCCAGTGCAGCCTGCGTTGTATCGAGAACAGTCAACGAGCAATGTCCTTTTCAAGCCGTTTTCGATACAACCCACCTTCGCCTATCGGCTCTGGTGTGCCACTCAAACTGACAGTAGAGTAAAGTAATCCCAAAAACTCTTTAACTCCCCAACTCATTTCACTGAAAACCCGGAACTCTTTCAACTCCCCTTCCAACCTTCCCCAAAATCCCATAAATTTTAAGACATTTGCAACTTTCAGGCGAAAGTGTCGTCTGGTAGTAAAACACCTGTTACATGAAATACCATTTGATCAGCGGAGGATGCGGTTTTGTTGGACGAAACTTTGTGAAGCGCCTCTATAAAACGACTTCCGATACCATCTTTTTTATTGACGACCTGTCCGTGGGTACACACCCGAGCACGTGGTTGCCAGCCGGAACTCCTTCGAGGAAACACAAAGACCTGGAGATTTTCGGTGAAGACGAACGCCTGGTATTTCTCAAAGGTGATTTCCGCGATGTGTTGCACGATCTGGTTAAAGATGATCAGTACCTCAAAACACACTACGGTTACGAAGACTTCGAAAAGTTTGCCGATGTCTTTCACTTTGCTGCCATTGTAGGAGGCCGCGCCAAAATTGACGGAGACCCGATGATGGTCGCTTTGGATTTGGCGATTGATGCTGAATTTTTCTTCTGGATTTGCCGCCACAAGCCAACGCGGGTGCTCTACCCCAGTTCAAGTGCTGCTTACCCAGTCGATTTGCAAACCGACACACACGCCATCGCTTTGAGCGAGTCAGACATCGACTTCAAAAAAATGGGCCAACCAGATATGACGTACGGCTGGACTAAATTAACAGGAGAATACCTGGCGCACATTGCCGCCAAACATTACGGAGTATCGGTCACGTGCATCCGCCCATTTTCGGGATACGGAGAAGATCAAGACCTCACCTACCCCATTCCAGCCATTGCTGCCCGTGCAGCCAACAAAGAGAATCCGTTTGAAGTTTGGGGCAGTGGCAAACAAGGCCGCGACTTTGTACACATCGATGACGTGATGGATTGTTCCTTGCTGGCCATGGACCACATCACCGATGGAACTGCCATCAACATTGGTCGGGGCGAATTGCTGAGCTTTTTAGAAATCATTGAAGTATTTACCGGTTTTGCCGGATACAAACCCACCATCAAACCGCTGTTGGACAAGCCAGTAGGAGTTCACTCCCGCTACTGCAACATGGATTTTGTCAAAGAACGTCTCGGCTGGGAAGCCAAGATTTCTGTAGAAGAAGGCATGCGCAGGGTGTATGAAGCTGCATTGAAAAACCAGCAATAAGTCGAATTTCGCATGAGAAAAATTGTTTGTTTCGGTCCAGGCCCCATGTTCAAGGGGGGAATCTCCAATTACAACACTTCCCTGGCCAAAACATTCGACAAAGACCCGGAAAACGAAGTACACATCGTTTCGTGGACGCAACAGTATCCCGCCATTATCCCGCGCGAGTTCGTAGACAAATCGAGCAAGTCGGACATGATGGAAGGCACCGGCATCCAGGTCAAGTACATCACCAACTACAACAATCCGGCTTCGTGGAAGGCCACTGCGGACTACATTGTATCGTTGCAACCCGATGTGGTTATTTTTCAGTGGGCCATTGCCGTGCAAGGTTTGCCGTTGGGCCGCATTGCCCGCAGACTGAGCAAGCACAAAAACATCGAGGTCATTTTCGATTTGCACTTCGTGGTGCAGAAAGAAAACAGCAGCATCGACCGCAATTTCACCAAATATGGCATCGGCAAAGCAGACACCTATGTGGTGCATGCTTACAAAACGGTGGATGAACTCAAGCAACTGCTGCCCAACCGGAAGTTGACCGTGAATGAAGATGGCCAACGGGCGACCGATGGCAGCACGACTGTAATCAAACTCTACCACCCGGTTTATGATCTCTTTCAGCCCGATGCCAACTTCGACATTGAGGCCTTCAAAAAAGAGCATGGGCTGCGTAAAAATGTGTTTCTGTACTTCGGGTTCATTCGCAAGTACAAAGGCCTGCACAACGCCATCAAAGCGTTTAAACTGGTCACTGAGAAGCGAGACGATGTGTCGTTTTTAATTTGTGGCGAGTCTTTTTGGAACACATTGGACAACAACAAATTGTCGACCCGCATCAAAACAGCGGTGTTTGGAGTGGCTAAAAAGATTTTCCTCAACAGCCAGGACGATGAACGCAACTACCGCCCGCTTGAGTTGTTGGACGAATTGGGTTTGAAAGACTCCACCATGTTGGTGAACGAGTTTGTGCCCAACGAAGATGTGAACAAGTACTTTCAGGTAGCCGATTGCGGCATCTTGTTTTACCTCACTGCCACACCATCGGGTGTTGAGTCATTGAACTACAATTTCGAATTACCGATTCTTGCCACAAACGTGGGCCACTTCCCGGAAACAATCAAGCACGGTTTTAATGGTTACCTGGCAGAGCCGGAAAACATTGATTCCATGGCCGAGCAAATGCTCCAGTTTTTGGACAATCCTTTGCCACGCGAAAATGTGCGCTCTGCTGCTGCCAACATGAGTTGGAAGAACTACTGTGCGGCTATACTGAACCGATAAGTTTTAAGGATTTTTAATTGTGCTCGATAAAGGAGGTATTCTGCTTACTCATTTGCTGACCTCATAGCGATTGCGATCGGTCCTTCCCATTTTGATTTATCGGGAATTAACAGTAACTTTTTTTTTAGAAATAAAACAATTTATTCATTAAAATATGCAATTATGAAAACACTGTTTTGCACAGCGATATTGCTGTGCTTTTTCACCGCTACGAGTCTTGAATCTCAAGCTCAAAAAATTGCCAATTATTCTACTTGTACTTTGATGGTCAAAATGTGGTACACGAATGGCTCCAGCTGCGTTTTAACCTTAGGCAACGGGGGTACTGTTAATCCTGGTAGCCCTGGAACATTGGTTCTCCCCGCAGCACCATCCGGGTACGATTACCTGCAATGTGACGTGGGTTGGGACGATAGCACCCCAACACCTCCTTGGGTTACCGTTTGGAGATCTAGTTCTTGTGGTGGCAGTTTCGCTACTTTAGCTGCTTGTACCTCGGTGGATGTAGAAGTACTCAATTTTGGGAGCAGTTTTGATGTAGGCATAACGCCCTAGAGCATCACTAAAAGACACAACAAAAGGCCGCTTTAGCAATAAAACGGCCTTTTGTTGTTAATAAACGATCTAATTAATGACGTGATTCTTTGCCCCGGGGTTAAATAGCGCAAGGCAAAAAACAGAACTGAGTCTTGAGACAACCAAGAATGGCATCCAAGCCAATTCGAACAGAAAATAATTGCTTACTCCTTGCCCACCCATTCACTGACATCATAGCGGTTGCGGTCGGGAGAATTGCGGGAAACCATTTCGGCCAAAAAGCCTGCAAGGAAAAGTTGCGTTCCCAATACCATGCAAATAAGCGAAATGTAGAAGAAAGGATTGTCTACCACTAAATTGACCTTTTCTCCCACTTGCAAGTGGTAAACTTTTTGGGCGCCAATCCAGCCTGCTGCCATAAAACCAATCAAAAACATGACTAGTCCGGCCGAACCAAACAGGTGCATGGGACGCTTGCCAAAACGGCTCACAAAAATGATGGACAGTAAATCCAATGGGCCATTGATGAACCGTTCCAACCCAAATTTGGTGACACCGTATTTGCGCTCCTGGTGTTTTACCACCTTTTCTCCAATGTTGCGAAACCCAGCCCACTTAGCCAAAACAGGGATGTAACGGTGCATCTCTCCGTAAACTTCAATGCTTTTGATGACCTCGTTTCGATAGGCTTTTAATCCACAGTTAAAATCGTGCAGGTAAATGCCCGACATTTTGCGTGTGGCCCAATTGTAAAGCTTTGTTGGAATTGTTTTGCTAATGGGGTCGTACCGCTTCTGTTTCCAACCAGAAACCAGGTCAAACCCACCTTCAACAATCATTTTATACAATTCTGGAATCTCTTCCGGGCTGTCTTGTAAATCAGCATCCATGGTGACAACCACTCTACCCGCTGCCATTTCAAAGCCCTTGTTCAGTGCTCCTGACTTGCCGTAGTTTCTGCGCAATCGTATGCCTTTAACGGATGGATTGGAGGCTCCAATCTGCTGCACCACATTCCAGGAAGAATCGTGGCTACCATCGTCTACCAGAATCACTTCGTAAGAAAACTGATGATCGTGCATGACTTTGCCGATCCAGTTGCACAGCTCGCGCAACGACTCTTCCTCGTTAAACAAAGGAACAACAACGGATATGTCTATGGATTCAGCCATTTAGTCTGCTATGGGGGATTGTTTTTTCTTGACAATGGCAGCAACAATCAATGAAACAATTGCGCCTCCCATCATTTTTACACGAGCATCTCCCCAAACGATAATGCCAGCCGTTGAGTTAATGATGTTGTTGTAGTTGTCTTTGTAAGTATTCTCGTAATCTTCTTCAAAATTATCATCTCCCAACAAACTCCGGGTCAACTCCTCTACCTTTTCCAATGCCTCAATCGATTCATTGATATGCATATCCACAAACTCCGAAGAAATCGACCATCCAAATAAGTAGACGAGCATTGCGAAAAGAGTGGCGTATGTGAAAGAAATCAGTAATCCCGCTGTAAAAGCAAAACCAAAATCAATGTAGCCTTCGCGTTCTTCATCCCGGTACTTTTTAACTCCGAGGTACACAAAAATGATGGGGATAATCGAACTCAACCAACTGACATCACCCAATGGATTTTGGCCCAGCACAAAATAGTAAAACAAAAAAGCGGCAAATGCCACCATTCCTGCCAGACTGCCATAATTAAGGGGTATTTTGAGTGATCCCATCGATTTTGAAAGGAACAAATGTACTAACTTTTATAGGTGTTTGTACGTTATTGCTAGCCAATTGCAATAATAGCAGACCTCAACCATTGATCGCGCCTGATGTCCGAAAACTGTACTTTGTAATCGAAAAGAAGTAATTAACGGGCATTCTGTCCCCTACTTGCACCCCCGGCAATTTTGGCAGGCAAAAACGATTATGATCAATTCTGATCATAAACCCCTTTTTTCCAAAATTGGGATAAAGTCACCTTGGTAAATACGGACAAAAATATCTCAAAAACTAGTTGAGGCTTTCCAGAATTAGAACATTAAAAAAGGGGCAAAAAGCCCCTTCTAGTTATGCTGATAACAAGTAAATTTTAATCGGCCCTACTTAACGAAATCAAACTTGTCCCGTCTTCGGTTTTTAGCGTAAGCCCATTACCTGTCTCCTGGCCACCGTCAAGTGTGTAGATAATGTTTTTTCCGCCTATACTCAACGACAGTTTCCCGCTATCCTTATCAAAGGTATATGTACCGGACTTGCTCTGGCTCTTGTCAGGAGAGATAATAGTCACAGAACTGCCTTCAAATTTCAGCACGGTCCCCGATGCAGCCAAAGTTAACCCAGCCGATTCCACCAAAGCCTGTGAGTCTTCCACAGGCCCAATCGCTTCAATCTCCCAACTTCCGTCCATACTACTGGCGTTATCCCCGCAGCCATAAAAAATTGAACATGATAGCATTATCGACAAAATCCCAAAAATGCCAATTCGATTAACTTGAAACGTCATAGGTCAAATTTATTAAGATTAATCTAGTAGTTGTAGGATGGAGCGGTATTGACTGTAACAGTATTAGCAGATGTAGTCAGCGTGCAGGTTCCTTGACAATCTCCTTTGCAACTCACTATAGAGTACAGGCCTACACTTTTAGTGCTTTTTTCGCAATTTCCGTCATCGCAATCGCAATTAGCGTCATTCCCTGAAGTGCTACCGGGAGGAACGGACTCATCGGGAATGGGAAAAATTCCAGAACGGCCGTAAACATTAAGAACAACTATTTTGTGTCCAGCGGGAGGAACGATTCTATCATTAGCTATAATTAAATCTGGTATTGGTGCCCCTTGATAAATATCTTCTAAAAAAGCGGTCAGGCCAGCGTGAATTGTGCTATTATCCATCATAGCAGGAAATAGGCCAGGGATGTTCTGCCCTGGAGGTAGAAATGTAACAGAAGCGTCCATATCAATATATCCACCAGTTTTAAAGCCAATTGCCCCATCGGATGAAGTTGTGCTCATTGTGCAATCCTTACAAACTCCACTACATCCACTAGTTTCATTTCCCCAAATGTCCGATGAAACAAACGGAAGGCAATCACCCGTATCGTTACAAGTACAAGAAACTTTTGTCCCGCCACCGGCTGCGGCATAATTTCCATCTTCATCGTATCCTATATACTCCCATCCTGCGGGTGCGGTAATGCTCATGTCATTCCCTGTGATTTCAGTTTGAGATCCACTGGGTATGTATCCTTTTGTTGCCATCGAAATAATTGATTATTAAGTAAATGATTGGTTATAAGAGGGCAGAACAAATATACTTATTAATCGAGGCAGCTGTCAAGAGTTGAAATACCTGAAATAAGATTTAGCGTATTTTATGACTAGATTGGTAGGTATAAATGCCTAGAAAAAAGAAATGGACGCCTATACTATAAAAAGGGATTTCTATAAAGCCGGGAGCAATCTGTTCAGAAATTGAACACAATCGACTTCTTGTGAGGTTACAAATAGACCACTTATTCCATTAAAAGAGCGCAGGGCTTTGCCATCCCATAAGGGTTTGTTAATTTCGCGGTGGGGTAAGTCTTATACGACCAGCTCCCGCATAACTCCCCCAGGTCCGGAAGGAAGCAAGGGCAAGCGGTTGTAGCGGTGCGATGTAAGTAGCTTACCCCCTTTTTATGCCTTGTTTTCGAGTTTTGTGCAAAAAATTCTAAATGTTTGAGGTAAGAAAAATCGAAATTTAGAACTCCTCATCTTTGCCCCCCTCTCCATTCCCTCAATTTTTCTTGCGGTATTTCTAACAAAATATTATAGCTTTGATTGAGGTCGTTCTAGCAAATGGCCTGTAATAAATAAGCCCCCCTTTTTATCGATGCTCTGCCATTAACCTTTGGACTAATAGCAGAATTGGAGAGTCTTTCAGGTTATTTTCTCATTGACTTAATAAAAAAGATATGCAAGTTTATACATCTAACACAAGCCAACGCGCAGTTAGTGACAAGATCAACCAAAGTCACCAAAATTCTGGCAACTGTTCAACATTTAAAGATCTACGACCTGCATCCATTAGTCAACGTAAAATACAACAATTCGCAAACGACAGTGACCGAGTTTCCGCTGGTGCAATTGTTCATCAAATGGCCAACCACAATGCACTTCAACGAAAGTGCGCAAAATGTGATGGAGAAGCACAGTTAAAGAGCAGTCAGCCGATACAACGAGCCACAGTCTCCAACAATTGCACCGCTCCTAACATTGGCTCTCATCTGGCTCTTGGCAACTCAATACATACCATTATTGAACAAGACTACCTCACTTATGGGTATGCAGGTGGAGGTAACACACGTCAGGTAGAACAAGCTGTCCCCACTGGTCATCAACCCGATCTGGCCGTAAGAAATGGTGGTGGCGCCATCTCGAGATACGGAGAAATTAAACCAGCTACACAGGTTGCAGCCGGGAGGAACCAAATAACCGGTCTGGCTGGGGACGGAACTAACCCCCTTGCCTTAGGAGATCAGTTAAATTTAGCGGCATGGGCCGGAGGATTTGCTTATCCTCTTCAAAACTTGGATCCAGGCGCTGCCGCGGTGAATATTACGCTTGCCCAGGATGGCACCAGACAAGGATTATATCTGTATGATTGCTAATTGAATTAAGTCGTTCAACAAGTCCGTTCATACCCCAGTTCCAACTTACCAACAATTCTTCCCATTTTGTTAATTTCTTTTCCTTGAATATTCCTGTGTCCGTGCCTAACTTTGGCGCTTCTTAGATCACTAAAAAAACGGAACCACATGAAATTCTTTATCGATACAGCCAACTTGAATGATATCCAGGAAGCCCATGATTTTGGGGTATTGGATGGTGTAACCACCAATCCTTCCCTCATGGCGAAAGAAGGCATCACTGGGCAGGACAACATCATTCAACACTATATCGATATCTGCAACATCGTTGATGGAGACGTCAGTGCTGAAGTTATTTCTACTGACTTTGACGGCATTATTGCCGAAGGTGAAAAACTAGCCGCCTTGCACAAAAACATTGTGGTCAAAGTTCCCATGATAAAAGATGGTGTGAAAGCATTGCGTTATTTCTCACAAAAAGGCATTCGCACTAACTGCACACTCATTTTCTCTGCCGGACAAGCTTTGTTGGCGGCAAAAGCCGGTGCAACGTATGTTTCTCCGTTCATCGGCCGATTGGATGACATCTCTCAGGATGGCATGGACCTCATCGTCTCTATGCGCACCATCTTTGACAACTACGGTTTTGCAACAGAAATTTTGGCAGCATCAGTGCGTCACCCGCTGCACATCATCCAATGTGCTGAATTGGGAGCTGACGTGATGACTGCTCCACTAAAAGCCATCATGGCCTTGCTCAACCACCCACTGACTGACAAAGGTCTGGCTCAGTTTCTGGCTGATCACCAGAAAGGAAACGGATAATTGCTCTAAATGCTGATAAAACTCTACCCCGAAAATCCGCGACAAAAAGAAATCCTACAAGCTGTAAAATGTCTGGAGCAAGGGGGAGTTATCATTTTTCCGACCGATTCCGTCTATGGGATTGGCTGCGATATTTTGAAATCGCGGTCGATTGAACGGGTGGCCCGGATAAAAGGAGTGCGCGCTGAAAAAACCGATTTTTCACTGATTTGTCATGACTTAAGCCATTTGTCGGATTACACCACTCCGCTGGACAATCCCACATTTAAATTGATGAAGCGCGTCCTTCCCGGTCCTTTCACCTTTATTCTCAACGCGAACAGCAACGTTCCAAAGCTCTTTAAGCGCAAGAAAAAGACCATTGGAATTCGAGTTCCTGCCAACAGTATTCTACGCGAAATAGTGAAAGTACTTGGACGTCCCATCATCACCACTTCGGTGCGTGACGATGACGAATTCATTGAGTACACCACCGATCCAGAGTTGATTTATGAGCGCTACAGAAATGAAGTGGACATGGTGATTGATGGCGGCTATGGCAACAACGAAGCTTCTACCGTCATCGATTGCACTGGCAACGAGCCAGAGTTGATCCGACAAGGAATTGGCGACATCGAATCTTTTTTGCCGTGATTGGCATCATGAACTGTGGAAGTGACAAAACACCGCGCATTCACGAGATGGTGCACCTATTAGGCCGCAGCACCCGACCACTTTTACCAACAGATCCGATTCCCTCCGACCTTGCAGGACTCATCATCAGCGGAGCGCCCATTTTATTGACCGAACAGGATCTGGACCCTGTTCGAACTCGTTTTGATTACCTCAAAACCATCATCGTTCCCGTTTTAGGAATTTGCTATGGCCACCAGGTGCTCGGTTTGTTGCATGGTGCTCAGGTCAGCAGATGCCCCGAAGATAGAGCTGACCAACAGATTCAACTGCACAGTTCTTCTACCTTGTTTGAAGGCATTGAAAACCCCGCCACTTTTGCCGAAGATCATTGCGAATGCATCGACCTGCCTACGCAATTTGTAAAAACGGCCAGCTCAGCCACCTGCGACATTGAGGGCATTCAACACCCTTACAAAGACCTGTTTGGGGTACAATTCCACCCGGAGGTATCAGGCGAAAACGGACAACAATTGATCCGCAACTTCTGCGCCCTCTGCCAATAGCACCACTCCGTCAACAGTTTACTGTTTGAAACTCCGGGTTGTGCTTCCATCAAGCAGCTCACATTTTAGCTACTTTTCCAAAAACACCAACCCTTGGCTTTAAACTATATCTGGATAGGATTTTTTGTAGTTGCGTTTGTCGTATCGCTGGTTCGACTGATGGCCTACTACTTTTATGAATTCCTTCCAGCCATATTACAATGGGATTGGGCACTTAACGAGTATAACAAAGACATATTTTCAACGCTCGTTAATGCCACCTTTGATTCTTCCAAAACTGCCTTTGAAATTTCGCTATACCTTACCGGAGCACTTGCGCTGTGGATGGGGATAATGAAAATTGGCGAAGAGGGTGGTATGGTTCGAGTTTTGTCAAAAATTGTTGGCCCCTTTTTTAATCGCTTATTTCCAGAGGTCCCAAAAGATCATCCAGCTGGCGGCTCTATGCTGATGAATTTCTCAGCTAACATGCTTGGATTGGACAATGCAGCTACTCCTTTGGGGCTAAAAGCTATGAAACAACTGCAGGAATTGAACCCAAACAAGGATACCGCCTCCAATGCACAAATCATGTTCCTGGTACTTAACACGTCTGGGTTGACCGTTATTCCTGTCAGCGTGATGGTGATACGTGCACAACAAGGAGCCGTTAATCCTGCTGAAATATTTTTACCCATTCTTTTGGCCACTTTCTTCTCCACGATGGTTGGGCTCATCGTCACGTCTATCTACCAGCGCATCAACCTTTTTGACAAGGTAATCATGGCTTATCTTGGCTCGGTTTCCCTGGCTGTTGCTGGTATCATCTGGTATTTCTCAGGACTTTCACAAGAACAAACTGCGGTCGTCTCCTCTTTCGCTGGCAATTTTATTTTGTTTGGCATTATCATGTCGTTTATTGGTTTGGCGGTATACAAAAAAGTGAATGTTTACGACAACTTCATTGAAGGTGCAAAAGGAGGCTTTGCTGTTGCCATAAAAATCATTCCTTACCTGGTTGCCATGTTAGTTGGGATTGCTGTTTTTAGGGCTTCGGGAGCATTGGACTTACTGGTTGGAGGGCTTCGAATCTGTGTGGAATTTCTAGGAATCAACAGTGATTTTGTAGATGCTATGCCGGTTGCCTTTATGAAGCCGCTTAGCGGCAGCGGTGCACGAGGTGCCATGGTCGACATTTTTACCACTCCCGAATTCGGAGTTGAATCATTTCAAGGTAAATTAGCTGCGACCTTTCAAGGCTCAACAGAGACCACATTCTACACGCTGGCTGTATACTTTGGCTCGGTAGGAATTCGCAACTCGCGCTATGCGGTTACTTGTGGATTAATTGCCGACCTGGCCGGCATTACCGCAGCCATCTTCATTGCCTACCTGTTCTTTCACTAGGCCGATCGCAACGCTTGAAAAGCGGTTCCAAAACATTCAATGATATCTCCTGCAATCATAGCTTCAGAAGATTGTTTTTCTGCCGCAATGTCTCCCGCCAAACCGTGCAAATACACTCCCAGTATAGCCGCTTGCTTAGAAGGGTAATCTTGCGCCAACAGTCCGGTCAACAATCCAGTCAACACATCGCCACTGCCTCCGGTAGCCATGCCTGGGTTTCCGGTAGAGTTAAAAAACACATCGCCATCAGGGCATGCGATGGCCGTATGAGCACCTTTTAAAATGATGTAACAATGGTGTTTGTGGGCAAAATCCAATTGCATTTGGTAGCGCTCGTAGTTGTCCTTTGACTCACCTACCAACCGCTCAAACTCTTTGGGGTGTGGGGTAAGAATACTCCGCTTCGGCAAAAAGGACAACCAGGTTTTATTTTGGGCAAGCAGGTTCAACGCATCAGCATCGATCACCAACGGTCGGCCTGAATTCTGTATCAGCATTTTCAGCACGTGCCCAGTCGGTTCTTCTTGTCCCAGGCCTGGGCCAATGCCCACTGCATGGTACTTCTCGGGCACAACCGTTTCAGTGAGGTAGGATTCATTCCCGTCAACAATAACCATGGCTTCTGGAGCAGTCGTCTGTAAAATATCATGCCCACAGCCGGGAACATGCGCAGTGACCAAACCAACACCACTGCGCAAACAAGCACGAGTGGCCAAAACAGCCGCGCCCATTTTTCCATGACCACCGGCCTGCATCAACGCATGACCAAACGACCCTTTGTGGGCAAACTTAGGTCGGCCCTGGACAATGCTGCGTGCAATATCGGCCAGCACATAATGATTGACCACATCAATCTTTGCCAAGAATTCCGGGTCCAGCCCAATTGGTACGACTTCCCACTGCCCCACGATGGAGGCATTTTCAGGAAACATAAAAGCCAGTTTGGGTTGTTCAAACGTCAGGGTGTAATGCGCACTTATCACCGGACCAACTCCCCCATAGTCGCAAAACAATCCCGATGGGATATCGACAGACACCACTGATGCCTGCCCTTGATTGATGTGATCAATTAATTGAGCTCCAACACCTTCAATTGGGCGGGACAACCCCGAACCAAACAAAGCATCGATAACGACAGTCCCCGGTTCTACAGGAGGAAAGTCTGCAGAAGACTCAACGGTGGTGATAGCAGCACCGAGCTCCAACAACCGCTGTTCATTTTGACTAAAATCGACTGTTTTATTTGGTGCTATGGGGCACACGCAAACCTGAATGACATGGTTGCTTTGTAGCAACAGTCTGGCAATCACCAATCCATCTCCCCCATTATTTCCGGTGCCGGCAACAATGACAAACGGTGTTTCTGCATTTATCCAGGAAAATTGCAACATCCGGTTGTAAAAAGCGGTTGCTGCCCGTTCCATTAAATCAATGGAAGCAATGGGTTCGTTGGCAATGGTCGCTGCATCGGCAGCACGCGTTTGCTGTGCACTGAGTATTTTCACCCGTCAAAAATAACAAATCTAACCGGGAGCCTCGCGGTAAACAGGCGCAATAAGAAACTACAGTAAGTGGTGCAAAAAACGGAACAGCATCAAAATGGCAATCGCAAAAAGATGCAGTTTTACCACGATAGCAGCATGCCTGAATTGGACGGCCACGTGGACAAAGAAATAACCTACCAAAGAAAGAATGGGCAACAAGGCAGGATACATGATCAAGCTATCGAAGATTTCTCCGCGCAGCAACAGTGCCAACGAACGCTGAAAACCACATCCCAGGCATTCGATTCCATACTGCAGCTTAAAAGTACAAGGAGCTGCATGTTGCTCCAACCAACCAATTATACCCTGCATCATATTCTGCCCATCAATTGTGTGTGAATGGAAGCAATCTGAGGAAGCAAGAGTTGTTTTTCATCGTTGACAATTTCGAAATCGGCAAAAGCCCGTTTTTCCTCATCCGTCAGCTGTTTCTCCATGCGCAATAAAACTGCAGCTTCAGAAGCCTCATCCCGGAGGACGACCCGGTTGATTCGAAGTTGCTTCGGTGCTGTCACCAAAATCAAGGCATCCAATGATTCATATGCCCCACTTTCAATCATAATGGCCGCTTCTTTCAAAGTATAAGGAGCTACAGCATGTGCCTTTAACCAATTGGCATAATCTTTTGCGACTGCCGGATGCACCAATCCGTTGAGTTGCTGCAACTTCGAATTGTCGTTAAACACAATTGCTGCTAACTTCTTGCGGTCAAGCACAGTTCCTTGGTACAATTCTTCTCCAAAAGCATTTTTGACTTGACTGATGAGCACTGCATCTTGTTGCAGGAGCATTTTAGCCCGATCATCTGAAGCATAAACCGGGACTCCCATTTGGGAAAAAATGGAACAAACCATGGTTTTTCCGCTACCGATACCTCCGGTGATCCCTACTTTTAACATCACTTTTTGAGAATATACTCGACCTTTTCGGGAGTTTGAAGAACAGGGTGTACAAAAGAAGGATAGGCCTCCAAATGCACCTTCAGGGTGGTAGCACTGCCACCAACAATTTCGTGGTAATCAACAGACACTTTAAAATCGTCTGCACTGACCTTATCGTATTTGTTGAGGGCCACCTGGTAAACAACCTTGTATTTATCGGGATAGAGGTTCATCTCCAGCGAGTCGGGCAAATTGTAGATTTCAATTGGCAGCTCAATGGTGCCTTCGGTAAACCGATCTACGGGCACAATCACTTGAACAGACGCTGGTTCAGTAATTAACACACCTGGCTCTCCTGGAAGAATCAATGGCACCATTTCCTCCACCCGTTCTTTGGTATCGGTATATGCTCGAACCTCTGTTCGAATGACCCGCAGTGTATCGATCATTGACTTCGGACCTGAAACTTTGACGCGAGCAGGCCGTGTTTCAACAATACCATCGAGTATGTATTGTTTTTCCATTTCAACGGTTACCTGATGGCGCACGGGTACGACCGAGACCAACCGGGGCTCCATGATAAAAGCAATGGAATCCTGCACAATGCCTTGCACCTTGATTTCTGAATTTAACCGCTTGGCGATTTCTTCCCGAAGCATTCGGGTGGAATAGTAGGCATATTCACGAGCCCCCGAACGCTGTAATTTGAGCGAGCGGCAATCAACCTCCACCGTATCAAGACTCCGGCCTAAGTTCACAGCCAACAAGTCAAAGCCAAACGCTTCGACATTGATGCCAAGCGTTTCAGGCAACTTGTTGTGCAGAATCTTATCCTTGGGAAAATTGATGTAGCGAATAGGAACATCAACTACCGTGTCGTAATCTTTGGTAAAAGCATTCAAAAACCAGAATGCGGTGGCAATAAATAAGCAGATGAGAAAGACATACAACCTTTGATTGGAGCGCATTTCAGCATAGCGCTCCATCCATTTCAAGCCAGGTTGCTCGTCACTCACAGAGGTTATTTTTTCTGGTTCAAACTACTCTCACCGCTACCGGTGCTCAACTCAGGTGAGATGGCAGATTTTTCGATTTTCAGTTTGACTCCGTTTTCAACTTCCAGTAAAATGGTCGTTTCTTTTACCTCTACAATTTTTCCGTGCACGCCACCGATGGTCACAATCTTGTCACCTTTGGAAATGGACGCTTTGAAGTTCTTTGCCTCCTTGGCCTTTTTAGATTGTGGGCGAATCATGAAGAAATAAAACACCACCGCGATGGCGCCAAACATAAGCATCGTCTGAATGGAATCTCCTTGTCCTTCACCGCCACCTAACATCAATAATACGTTCATCATTTCCATAGTTGATTAATTTTCAGATTCAGTTGCTTCAACTTCCTCTTCTTCTTTTGCAGGAGCAATAACTTCTCCGCTCAAAGCGATGGTGTTGGTAGCTGGTTGTGTGTTGGCAATAATAGATACTTTCTTGTGTTGATTTCCAGACTTGCCGCTACTGTTGAATACAACATCAATTTTCCCTTCTGCTCCCGGAGCAATTGGCTCTTTTGGCCATTGAGGAATGGTACAACCACAACTGCCTTTTGCAGAAGTGATGATCAAGTCTGCTTCTCCGGTATTTCTAAACGTAAAAGAATGCGAGACCTTTTCTCCCTGGCTAATTGTTCCAAACTCAAACAACTCTGAATCAAACTCAATGGCAGAAATCGGAGCTGCCGCTTCTCCTGAAGCTGTCTCTGGATTAGTCACCATATCAGTCGATACAGCTTTGTCACCACCGTTTTGGCAACTCATCAAAAACACGCATGCAATAATTGCTAGACTTTTCACTTTGCTCATGGTCTTAAAATTTTTTTCAAAAGTAACAAAATAGGGAGTTATTCGATTAACCCACGGCCCCTTTTAACAATATCTCCGGACCGTTTCATTTGGGCTACCAGTTTATCCAACACCCCATTGATAAACACCTTGCTTTTCGGTGTGCTATAGCTTTTCGACAATTCGATGTATTCATTCAAGGAAACCTTCACCGGAATGGAGCTGAATTGCGAAAATTCACACACAGCCATCTTCATTAGAATGACATCTAACTTAGCGATGCGCTCCATGTCCCAATTTTTGGTGTGTCCACTGATGAGCGCACCATATTCGTCAGAATGGATAATTGTTTTACGAAACAGATCTTTTACGAACTGCACATCCTCATTTCTGTCTTTGTACAAATCTGGGAGCAAAGAACTGTTAATATTGTCTGTAGGCTTAACGGCTTGTAAGGATTTAATGATTTGCAACGCCACCAAACCGAGGTCATCTGCCCAGTAGATGCTTTTTTCTTCCAGATAATGGTGCGCCAATTCAAACTGCCCAATGTATTTCCTAAAGATGTCAACCACAAAGTTGCGATCGATTTCAAAAGAAGAATCCGGTTGTCCCATATAGCGCTCATATTCATCGCTATCGCGAATAGAACGGAACAACTTGCGCACATTTTCAAACTCTGGATGCCAGGTTAGTTTCTTCTGGTCAAAAACCTTGAGCAGTTCGTGATTATCCGCCAGAATACGAATCACACGATTGTCGACAAAACGAGTGTTGGGATTCAGGTCCTCCTCGGAAGGAAGGCGCTTCTCTTTGTTTTGCTCTATCTGTTTCTGTCCGGCTCCCCAAACATCAATGACCAGCAAGAGCATATAGAGATACAAATCGTAAATCTTCTCAATGCTCTTTAGCATTTCTTTCTCTCCTCTTGGCAAATCGGCCCCTTCTGTTTGAAAGAAGGCGTAGAGAGCCTGCAATACTTTTACCCGCAGGTATCTTCTGTTGAGCATTTTTTTAAAGAACTTAAACTATGTGTCAATCAATTGGCAATGCGATGCGACAACTTCAGGTTGCCCATCTTTTCAATACGCTGTTCTGCCAAATTCGTAGCAGCCAGGTAAGTCGGGATATTCTTCTCTTTGGAAAGTTTCAGAATGTCGAGTGTTGTTTGGTAGATATTTTCAGCTTGTGCAAAAGCACGGTCCCGGTTGTATCCTTCCAATTCAGAGTAGCAGTTGATCAACCCACCGGCATTGATGAGAAAATCAGGCGCATAAATTTTGCCTTGTTTCATCACCATTTCCCCGTGAATCTGCTCAGACTCCAATTGATTGTTGGCCGCTCCTGCAATAATGTCGCATTGCAGGCGGTTCAATGTATCGTTATTTATAGTGGCTCCCAAAGCACAAGGGGCGTAGATATCCATGGGAGAATCGTACACCTTTTCTGGTGCCACCACTTCTACCTTAAATTCATCTACGAGTGCTTTCAACTTGTCTTCAAAAATATCAGACACCAACACGGTAGCATTCTCTTTCGCCAACAGCTCAATGAGGTAAGTACCAACATGTCCGGCTCCTTGAACCAACACTTTTTTACCAGCGAGGTTGTCGTCACCCCAAGCTTCTTTTGCACTGGCCTTCATTCCCATATAAACACCGTAGGCCGTTACAGGAGAAGGGTCGCCACCACCACCCAATGCTTTGGGTAATCCGGCTACGTGTTTTGTTTCCATACGGATGTACTCCATATCGCGGGGCGTCATACCAACATCCTCAGCAGTAATGTATTTACCACCTAAGCTTTGAACAAACTGACCGAATCTGCGCATCAACGCTTCATCTTTCTGAGTTCTGGAATCACCGATGATAACCGCTTTTCCTCCACCCAGGTTGAGGCCTGAAATGGATGCTTTATAAGACATACCACGAGACAATCGCAGCACATCACGCAAGGCTTCAGCTTCGTTATCATAGGTCCACATACGGGTTCCACCGAGGGCAGGACCTAATACCGTATTGTGAACAGCAATAATTGCTTTTAATCCTGTAGCGCGATCCTGGCAAAAAAGCACTTGCTCATGCCCAGCATCCGCCATCTGGCCAATCACTGCGGCTTCCGCTGCAGTAGTTGTCTGAGTATCCTTCACTTCTAACATTCTCTGGTATTAAAATTATTTGCGAGTTGCTCCGGTAACTTTCGTGGAATATGGCTAATTTTGAGGGCATATTCGCTGTTTACCACTTCTCAAAAAGCGAGGCAAAAATAGTCCTTTTTTCGTAGGAGGCAAAAACAGAAAAAGCGTGCAATTCGGGAACATTTTTCGAAAAATTAGCGATTGAATTGAAGTGCAGAAAGAACGTAAAAGTGTCTTTTCACCTACTTGCAAAAGACCTAATATCACTGGTAGACAGACAGTAAGAATATGAAATCCCTAAGTTACCTCAACAAATACTTCTTCAAATACCGCTGGCGATTGTTGCTGGGAGTGCTGTTTGTGACGGTTTCCAATTTGTTTGGGGTATTTATGCCACAGGTTATTCGCTACGCTTTTGACGTATTGCCTGAAACCATTGCTGCCTACCGCTTGTTCGATGGATTTGAAGCGCAAGCATCACTCTACGAGACCTTTTCGACTACCGTACTTTACTTCGGAGCACTGGTACTCGGGCTCGCCATTGTCAAAGGCTTTTTCATGTTTTTGATGCGGCAGACCATCATCGTGATGTCACGATTGATTGAATACGACCTGAAGAACGAAATTTACCAGCACTACCAAGAGTTAAGTCTCGCTTTTTACAAGCGCAACAAAACAGGCGATTTAATGAACCGCATCAGCGAGGATGTTAGCCGTGTGCGCATGTATCTGGGGCCGGCCATCATGTACACAATCAACCTGTTGGTGATGTTCATTTTAGTCATCGTCACCATGTTGAGCGTCAATGTCGAATTGACCTTGTATGTACTGACACCGTTGCCGCTGCTGTCCATCACCATTTATTACGTTAGCAACATCATCAACCGAAAAAGCGAACGGGTTCAACGGCAATTGTCGGTACTATCCAGTTTTGTACAGGAGGCATTCTCGGGCATTCGGGTCATCAAAGCTTACAACCGGGTGGACAAAAAACAGGCTGATTTTACCGAAGACTGCAACACCTTCAAAGACCGCTCATTGGAATTGGTAAAAGTCAATGCCACATTTATGCCCATTATGATCATGCTCATTGGTTTGAGCACGATTCTAACCATTTTCATTGGCGGCCGATTGGCCATCAACGGACAGATTACGACTGGTAACATTGCCGAATTTGTCATTTACGTCAACATGCTGACTTGGCCTGTAGCAGCTGTCGGCTGGGTCACTTCATTGGTGCAACGAGCAGCAGCATCACAAGAGCGCATCAACGAGTTTTTAAAACAAACACCCGACATCGTCAACCCCACAGAAGAAGAACATGGTGTAACCGGCAACATTAAATTCAGCAATGTCAGCTTCACCTACCCTGACTCGGGTATAGAGGCCCTGAAAGATGTCTCGTTTGAGTTGAAACGAGGCAAATCACTGGCCATAATTGGCAGAACGGGGTCGGGTAAATCAACCATTGCCAACCTACTTTGTCGACTCTACGATGTCAGTTCGGGAAGCATCAACATTGACGACACCGACATTCGACAAATCAACCTCAGTGAGTTACGCAGCAAGACGGGTTACGTGCCGCAGGAGGTGTTCTTGTTTTCAGAAACCATTGGCAGCAACATTGCCTTTGGAGAGAAACAGGACGAAAACGACCATTCAGCCATCGAGCAAGCAGCAAAGGATGCTGCTGTTTATGCCAATATCATTGAGTTTCCCAATGGATTCGACACCAAAATTGGTGAACGGGGAATCACCCTTTCCGGAGGCCAGAAGCAACGAATTTCGATTGCCCGAGCCATCATCAAAACTCCTGACATCCTCATTTTTGACGATTGCCTCTCGGCAGTAGACACCGAAACAGAATCGACCATCATTGGCAATCTCAAACGCATAATGGAGGAAAAAGCGACCATCATTATCAGCCACCGGGTGTCTTCAATCAAGCACTGTGATCAGATCTTAGTCCTCGATGAAGGTCAAATCTCAGAAAAGGGTAACCACCAAGAATTGATCGACAAAGGCGGCATTTATTTCGACCTATACCAAAAACAGCTGCTCGAAGAGGAAAAAATAATAAGCTAATCTTGTAAACAAGTCTGAAATTAATTTAATAGATTTGTCTATAGGCTGTAGGGCTGCATTGATACATAACCAAAGGTCAGGATGATGGAAGAAAGTGAAAATCAAGACAGGCAAGATCGCGAAGAAATATATGCCCAGGTCGTGCGAGCTGGTAAAAGAACTTACTTTTTTGATGTAAGAGCCACACGCGCCAACGATTACTACCTCACCATTACCGAAAGCAAAAGAAAGTACGCTGAAGACGGTACTTTTCAATACCAAAAGCACAAGATTTTTCTGTACAAAGAAGACTTCGAAAAGTTTGGCATCGCCCTTTCTGAGACCTTCAAGAAAATAATCGAACTCAAAAAAGAACAAAGTAACAACCTGGAAGACAGACTCTCCAGCCAATTTACTGATGTTAACTTCGAAGATCTTGGTGGACAAGATGGCACCTCAGAAGCCTCTGATCTCTCCATGAAAGAAACAGCCGAAGCAGACTACTCAAACAACCTCAGAAAAGAAGATTAAACCGATAGCATTTGATGAATGACGAGGCACCTGACGGGTGCCTTTTTTTTTGCCTAAAAAACGACTAGTTGGTCGATTTGCTTTTCAATTAAATCACCCGTCTTATCGTCTACCAGCGCCCCATGCTCATCCAACAACGAATCGACACCTGAGATAGGCACTTTGAACGGTAACACGTGAATATTCATGTAGTGAAGAATACTGGTCAAATGATCCATCCCTCTGGAATTACCTCCCCGACCAGAAGCAACACCAGCCAAAGCAATTTTTTTCGACTGCAATACCTCTGGCCAGATACCATCAATAAAGGCTTTTAAGACACCCGGAATACTTCCATTGTACTCAGGAGACACAATCATCAACTTCTCTGCCGGAGCTATAAACTGCTCTACAATGCGATGAAAATCACCACTTTGGATGCCATAAACATCGTTGTTAAAAGCAAAATCTTTGGGCAAATCTTCCAGACTCAGCATTGCAGCATCATGCCCTTTTTCCTTGAGCATCTGCAAGTAGAAGTCGCAAATCTTAGAAGTTGTGTTGTCAGGACGGTTGGTGGCACAGATGATAGTTATCATTCCTTATAAACAAATTTTTGTTAATAAAATACGCCCTGAAACCCCGTCAATTCTGAGGTTTTAGTTATAATTTTATGCTTCTGCAAAAAGCCAAAATTTCAGGGCAAAGAAAACAATTTTCGATGAAAATACGCTACTACGGCCATTCGTGTTTTGAGGTAAAAACAGGCGAGAGTACGTTCTTGTTCGACCCGTTCATTTCTCCAAATGAATTGGCTAGCAGCATTGACATCAATTCCATCAAGGCAGAAACAATTTTTCTAACCCATGGACACGGTGATCATGTGGCCGATGCCGCTACCATTGCCAACAATAACGATGCGTTGATTGTGGCCAACTTCGAAGTAGCCAATTGGTTTTCGGCACAAGGTGTTGCCAAAACGCACCCAATGAATCCGGGAGGTTCCTGGAAATTTGATTTTGGTTCTGCCAAAATGGTGACTGCGGTTCACTCCAGCAGCATGCCCGATGGTTCCTACGGAGGTAATCCCGCGGGATTTGTCATGGAAACAGCTGAAGGTGCATTTTACAATGCTGGCGATACAGCGTTGACCTACGACATGAAATTGATTGCTGAATCACACGATTTGAAATTTGCGCTACTCCCCATTGGAGATAATTTCACCATGGGAGTGGATGATGCCGTGAAGGCCGCAAAATTTATTGAATGCGATCACGTTATTGGAATGCACTACGATACTTTCGGGTATATCAAAATCGATCACGCAGAAGCCATTCAAAAATTTGGGGATGCCGGTGTCAAATTGACGTTGATGGACATTGGTCAAACTATTGAACTTTAAACCACCAGATGGGAAAAATAATAGCAATTGCTAACCAAAAAGGAGGAGTCGGAAAAACGACTACCGCCATTAATCTCGCAGCATGCCTGGGAGTTTTTGAGCACAAAACATTGCTTGTGGATGCTGACCCTCAGGCCAATGCTACTTCCGGTGTTGGTTTTGATCCAAGAAACATCAAAACGAGTATCTACGAGTGCATCATCAACGAAGTGGAACCCATTGACATCATTCTGAATACTGAAAACCCCAACCTGGATATTTTACCAGCACACATCGATCTGGTCGGAGCAGAGATTGAAATGATCAATTTGCCCAACCGCGAAAAAATGATGCGCATGGCGTTGAACAAGGTGAAGGACTTATACGACTTCATCATCATCGACTGTTCTCCTTCTCTCGGTTTAATCACTGTCAATTCATTGACCGCAGCCAATTCGGTGATTGTACCAGTTCAATGCGAATACTTCGCTCTGGAAGGATTGGGCAAACTGCTCAACACTATCAAAATTATTCAAACACGCCTCAACCCTGATTTGGAAATTGAAGGCATGTTACTGACCATGTACGATCAGCGTTTGCGTTTGGCCAACCAGGTGGTGGAAGAAGTAAAAATGCACTTCCAACAAATGGTTTTTGATACGGTTATCCACCGTAACACGAGGTTGGGAGAAGCTCCAAGTCATGGAGAAACAATTGTGATGCACGATGCCAGCTGCAAAGGTTCTATCAACTACATGAACCTCGCCCGTGAGATCCTTCAGAAAAACGAACTCACCCGCATCAAGGAAGAAGACAAAATTATTGAGGTCATCGATGAGCAATAAGAAAAGAGCACTGGGAAGAGGGCTGAGTGCACTTTTAGAAGATACTTCCACGGATGTAACCTCTTCGGGCTACGATGTTGAAAAACCGTCCGTTTCAGGCTCGGTAGCAGGCATCAAGATTGAACAAATCGAAACCAATCCCTTTCAACCAAGAAGTCAATTTGAACAAGAGGCGCTGGCTGAACTAGCTGCGTCCATCGCCAAACACGGCATCATTCAGCCGGTGACTGTGCGCAAAATGGGCTATGACAGATACCAGCTCATTTCGGGAGAAAGACGGTTCAGAGCATCTCAATTGGCCGGACTGGAAGAAGTGCCAGCCTACATCAGAGTAGCCAACGATCAAGCCATGCTGGAAATGGCCCTGGTAGAAAACATCCAACGAGAAGAACTCAACGCTGTTGAAATTGCCATTAGCTATAAGCGGCTGATAGAAGAATGTAACCTGACACAGGAAGCGCTCAGCGACCGGGTCAGTAAAAAACGCTCAACTGTCACCAATTACCTGCGATTGCTCAGGTTACCTGCCGAGATTCAACTCGCGTTAACTGAGAAAAAACTGTCTATGGGCCATGCTCGTGCTCTGGTTGGATTGGATGAAGAATCGAGCCAATTGCAAATATTTGCTTTCGTATTGGAGAACAACCTTTCTGTGCGACAAACGGAAGAAATGGTGCGCACACACACCGCACAAATTGCCCCTGGGTCCCGGAAAAGAACAACCAAAAGCGCTGCCCCTCTTACCGAGAACCACACCCTTTCCAGAGATGGTTTGGCAAGGTTATTGAATACCCCGGTTGATTTAAAAGTTAACCATGCCGGTAGCGGAAAACTGAGCATAAATTTTTCCTCACAACAAGACCTGGAGCGTATTATACGACTGATTCAGTCGTGAGGCAATTCGGTTTTTATCGCTAAATTCACGGCTTCAATTCTTCAGGTAATGCACCATTGTTCCAGCATTTTACGTGGCCTTTTTCTCACTTCATTGCTTCTTGCTTTTTGCCAGACCTTGCTTTGGGGACAAGACACAACAGCTATTGACAGCTCCCACGTGATCATTGAAGCGGACACAACTGCTGTAAAAAGTAACCCAATGGTCATTGAAGCAGACACCACTGCGCCCCCAATAAGTGCAGAAGAGTCGGTTGTGCTCAAAGACCATTCTCCAGTAAAAGCTACCGTGATGTCCGCATTAGTGCCGGGACTGGGACAGGCGTACAACAAAAAGTATTGGAAGATTCCCTTGATTTATGCTGCACTCGGCACTTCTGTCTATTTTATCGTCACCAACCGCCAACAATACAATTGCTACAAAGATGCCTTTAAAGCCGAGGTAGATGATGATCCCAATACTTCCGCTGCCGACATAGATTGCCTGCCCGAACGGGACAAAACTGCTACCGCTGAAACACTTCGCAGCAATGCTGACCAATATCAAACCTGGATGGAGCTTTCCTATGTAGCAGCAGGAGCGGCCTATTTGCTCAATGTACTCGATGCCAGCGTTGACGCTCACTTATTTTATTTTGATGTCTCGGATGATCTCTCCCTCCAGCTTCAACCGAATGTAACCTATGGTTTTAGAAGTTCAACCCCAGTTTCTGGCTTATCTTTACGGCTGCAATGGGGAAAGAAATCACAGAAACTAAGAACCAGATGAGAATTGCGTTATTGGGATATGGTAAAATGGGCAAGGAAATCGAAAAGATCGCCCTTTCCCGTGGTCACCAAATTTCGCTAAAAGTAGGTTCTGATAATTCCCACTTTTCACAGGAGGCCTTGTCCGATTCGGATGTAGCCATTGAGTTTAGCACTCCCGCGACTGCCGTTCATAACATTTCCACTTGTTTTAAGGGGAAAGTTCCCGTAATTGTGGGCACAACAGGATGGTATGAAGAATTTGAATCCATTTGCGCACAATGCGAACAACAACAAGGCGGTCTTTTTTACGCGACCAACTTCAGCATTGGGGTCAACATCTTCTTTGAGATAAACAAAAAATTGGCACAACTGATGAACCACCAACCAGGTTATTCAGCTTCTATGTCTGAAACGCACCATATTCACAAATTGGATGCACCAAGCGGCACTGCCATCACCTTGGCGGAGCAAATGATTGCCGAATTGGACAACAAGAGCGCATGGCATCTTGGAACTCATGAAGAAAATTCCTCTTTACCCATTGATGCCATTCGATTAAATGAAGTGCCCGGCACCCACTCTATTTCTTACGAAAGTGATGTTGACCGGTTGGAAATTACCCATGCGGCAAATAGCAGAAAAGGATTTGCTCTGGGAGCAGTGCTAGCGGCAGAATGGATGCCTGAAAAGCAAGGCGTTTTCACCATGCAAGACTTATTACAATTTTAAAAGAAACCCACCATGAATTGGATCATATATACCGTTATCGCCCTCGCTTACTTTGTGAGCTTTTGGAAGTTATTTGCGAAAGCTGGTAGAACGGCAACAGAAGGACTCATTCCCATTTACAACATTTGGATCCTACTAACCCATATCATTAAAAAGCCGTGGTGGTGGATGTTGCTCCTGCTTTTCCCAGGTGTGAACATCATTATGATCATGGTGATCAGTGTGAACATTGCCACCGTCTTTGGCAAACGTTCCAACAACGAAGCCATCATGGCAGCCTTGATTCCTTTCATCTTCCTGCCAAAAATTGCATTTGACGACAAAACAAAATACGTTGGCCCAATTGACCGTAAAAAGTACAAGAAAACGGTTGGCCGCGAGTGGGGCGATGCCATCATATTTGCCATTGTTGCAGCCAGCATCATTCGCACTTATTTTCTGGAAGCTTTCACCATTCCAACATCTTCCATGGAAAAATCGTTGCTCATTGGCGACTACCTCTTCGTGAGCAAGGTGAGCTACGGACCAAAAATTCCAGTAACTCCACTCTCCTTCCCTTTTGCCCACCACACGCTGCCTTTGACCAAAAACGTTCAAAGCTACCTCAAATGGATGGAATTGCCTTACTACAGACTTCCTGGCTTATCTGACATTGACCGCAACGATGTAGTGGTATTCAACTACCCAGAGGGGGATACGGTTGTTTTGCAGTACCAATCTACCATGAGCTACAATGCGCTCGTTCGCGACAGGGCCTATACCTTAAGGGCCAACGATTACCAGTCGGGCAAACAACAAAAAACGCAAGAGCAATACCGCAACCAGGCCCGAACTGATGTTAAAAATAATTTTAAAATTACCGTAAGGCCGGTAGACAAAAGAGAAAATTACATCAAACGTTGCACTGCTATCCCAGGAGATAAGCTGGAAGTGCGCAACGGCAAACTCATCATCAACGATGAGACTGCCGATATCCCGGAAGATTTTCAATACAACTACGCAGTGGATTTCGCTCAGCAACCCAATGAGCGCAACCTCAAAGATCGGTTAGACATTAACCTGGCTGATATTGCTTCAGCCAAGCAGTACATGGAGGCTCAATTGCCTTTTACTGTGCCACTGACGTTAGATTCTTACGAAAAAATGAAGGCATTCTCCATTGTCAAGGACATTAAACCAAGCATCGAGCCGCTGCTTGAAAATGGTGATGCCAATCCACGGTATCCGATCTTTCCAAACGATGGCAGCCGCAATTGGACCCGCGACAATTTTGGACCTATCGTCATTCCCAAAAAAGGCGAAACAGTTCCGCTCACATTGGAGAACTTGCCTCTTTATAAACGTGTGATTCACCTGTATGAAGGCAACGAATTGGAAGTGCGTGACTCCAAAATATTCATCAACGGTGAAGAGAGTTCGACTTACACCTTCCAAATGAACTATTACTGGCTAATGGGAGATAACCGACACAACTCTGCGGATTCACGGTTTTGGGGATTTGTTCCAGAAGATCATGTGGTTGGAAAAGCAGTTTTTGTCTGGCTTTCAATGGATCCTGAAAGGGGAATGTTTGATGGAAAAATCCGCTGGAACCGACTCTTTACTTTCATTGACTGAGCCAAAATCACACAGTCGCAAAGCCGGTTCTAACTGACCATGTTGTTTAGAAAAAAAGCTAAAAAACATAAATCGGCTTTCCGCGAATGGACTGAAGCTGTTGTTTTTGCCGTTGTACTGGTCTCCCTGCTACAAGTCTTTGTTTTTGAACTATTTGGCGTTCCAACGCCTTCCATGGAGCGCACCATTCTGTCGGGAGATTTTTTGTTTGTGAGTAAAATCAACTACGGTCCAAGGTTTCCCATCACGCCTTTGTCACTTCCTTTTACACACAAAAACATCCCATTTCTCGAAGAGTCTCCAGCCTACTCCACTGCTATTCAACTTCCTTTTTGGAGGCTTCCGGGCTTCGAGTCCATCGCCAACAATGACATCATTGTCTTCAACTACCCCATCGAAAAAGGTGCACCGGTTGACAAACGCACTCATTTCATCAAACGATGCATCGCGCTCCCTGGCGACACCTTGTTAATTCACAACAAACAGGTATCCATCAATGGAACTGCTCTCCCTGGCTTTGAGACCATGCAAATCACCTATGACATCCAAGCGGAGAAAAACACACTCAATTGGGAAGTGCTGGCCGAGATGGGCATATCAGAAGGAACACTTTATAAAAAAACGGGCAGGGGACTGCTAACCATGACAGACTCGATGGCTGTCAAACTTCAAAACCTGCCAGGAGTCAACAAGGTCACACCTGCGGTTGAAGAACCTGGAAAGCTGGGAAGCTTCACCTACCCAAACAGTCCGTTAATTCCTTGGACCCGCGACTATTTCGGACCGTTGTATATTCCTAAAAAAGGGGACACCATGGAATTATCGCCCCGCAATCTATTGTTGTACGCCAATTTAATTTCAGTTTTCGAAGGCAACACGCTCGACATTCAAGAGCAACAAGTTTATATCAATGGAGCCGTGTGTCAGGAGTATGTTTTTCAAATGGACTATTACTTCGCAATGGGTGATAACCGCGATAATTCATCCGATTCCCGATTTTGGGGTTTTGTTCCTGAAAATCATATTGTTGGAAAAGCCACAATGATCCTGTTCTCGTTCGACAAATCGCAATCATTTTTTCACCAAATTCGCTGGAACCGAATATTACATCCCTTGCATTAAGATGGCCAACACTCCTCTGTTTCCGGTATTTTATTTAGGCCCAATTAGCTATTATAAGGCCTTGGTTCAATACCCAACTATCCAGTTTGAAGTTTGCGAGCATTTCGTGAAGCAATCATATAGAAGTCGATGTGTTATTGCTGGAAACCATGGAAAACTACCACTTGTTATACCCACCCGAAAGGATGCTGTCAAAACAAAGATGCGGGACATGCATGTGACATATGAGGAAAAATGGCAACGGGATCATTGGCGATCGTTTCAAATGAACTACCGCTCCTCTCCTTACTTTGAGTTTTATGAAGACGATTTCAAACCGTTCTACCACGAGGAAATAAATTCGTTGGTAGATTTCAACTTAGCCCTCCACGATAAAATAATGGAATTGCTGCAACTCGAAGTTCCTTACGAACGCAGTAATTCTTACGCGACTGACCTTGCTCATGGAATGGACTACCGGCTCGCATTCCCAACCAAGGCAAGCAAAGAACAGAATTCTGTAGATGTTCGCTACACACAGGTTTTCGATGATCGGAATGGGTTCCTTAACGACCTGAGCATTGTTGACTTACTCTTCAATGTAGGCCCTCAGAGTACCTCTTTCCTAAGGTAATTGCGTTCTGGTTCAGTTTTGTCATTTGTGTCATATTACCTACCTTGCATTTGTTGTTTTATCCCAAGCCTAACCCCTTTAGAATGATCACGTATGTCAGGAAGCAGACGTTCTTTTCTAAGGCATCTTTCTGGAATAGCCGGTTCAATGTCATTGATGGCATTAGTGGACCCGGTGCTGGCAGCAGAGGCCAAGGATCGCATTGAACAAATTGAATCTCTAAGTCCCGAGGAAGCAGCTCGAGATGAAGATTTTTGGGGCTGGGTGCGCCAATCTTTCACCAGTTCTCCCACAAATGTCAACTTCAACAATGGCGGTGTCAGCCCTCAACCTAAAGTGGTTCAGGATGCTCAGATATATTACAACCGTTTAAGCAATGAAGCCCCGGCCTATTTTATGTGGCGCGTTTTGGACAAAGGACGAGAAGCGCTCCGGAAAAGATTAGCCAAAGTAGCTGGCTGCTCTCCAGAGGAAGTAGCCATCAACCGAAACACAACCGAGGCGCTTGATACCATTATTTTTGGTTTGCAATTGAAAAAAGGGGACGAAATCGTATTGACCCGTTACGATTACCCGAACATGCTCAATGCCTGGAAACAAAGGGCAAAAAGAGATGGTGTCGTGCTAAAGTTTGTGGACATCGATCTTCCATCGGAGGATAAATCTTACATGGTTGGGCAATTTACCAAACTGTTCACTGCGCGCACAAAAGTGGTGCACATCACACACATGATGAACTGGAACGGTCAGGTACTTCCAGTAAAAGAAATTGCCGCTGTGGCCCGTCCAAAAGGGATCGATATCATGGTAGACGGAGCTCACAGTTTTGCCCACCTGGATTTCTCCATCGATGATTTGGGATGTGATTATTTCGGAACAAGCCTGCACAAATGGCTTTGTGCCCCGTTTGGAACCGGAATGCTTTATGTCAGAAAAGAAAAAATAAAATCACTTTGGCCCACTTTCCCCAACCACGAGCCCGACAGTGACCGCATTCAAAAATTTGAAGGCTTAGGGACCCGTTCCTTTGCAGCAGAATTTGCCGTTGCCCAGGCGATTGACTTCCATGAGTTGATAGGCATAAAGCGCAAAAACGCACGGCTGTATTTTTTGAAAAATTATTGGGTCAGTCAAGTCAAAGATCTCCCTGGCGTGACGCTTAAAACACCCAATAGTCCGGAATTTTCAGGAGCATTGGCTACATTTGAAGTCGAAGGTTTAAGTCCGATTAGTTTAAATGATAAATTGCTACGGGAACACCACATAATTGGGAGTCCCGTTAGGGTTGAAGCAATCAATGGAGTTAGAATAACTCCACATATTTACTCGTCTATAGATGAGTTAGATAGGTTGGTTGCCGCCATCAAAGAATTGGTCGCTTAAGCAAACTAACGATCAAAATAGGTAGCTAAAAAATGGCAAAAGGAGCAAGCAAAGCAGAGCTGGAATTTAATCGAAATGATGACAAAATGCGCCTGATGCTCAGTCAGTTGCAAAGAAAATTGGAAAAAGTATACCTGGGTGGTGGACAAAAGAATATCGACAAGCAGCACGCCAAAGGAAAGCTGGTTGCCCGGGAAAGAATCGACTACCTCATTGACCCAGATTCCGAATTTATTGAAATTGGCGCCTTTGCAGGTGACGGCATGTATGAAGAATACGGAGGTTGTCCCTCTGGAGGAGTCGTTATAGGCATTGGATATGTTCAGAGCCGAGAATGTGTCATAGTAGCCAATGATGCCACTGTAAAAGCTGGCGCCTGGTTCCCAATTACTGGAAAGAAAAACCTAAGAGCTCAGGAGATTGCCATGGACAACAAGCTCCCCATCATCTACCTGGTAGACAGTGCCGGAGTATTTCTGCCCATGCAGGATGAAATCTTTCCAGACAAAGAACATTTTGGTCGCATTTTTCGGAACAACGCGGTCATGTCTTCAGAAGGTATCATTCAAATCGCAGCCATCATGGGAAGTTGCGTGGCAGGTGGAGCCTACCTACCCATCATGTCGGATGAGTCTTTAATTGTCGACAAAACGGGAAGTATTTTTCTCGCGGGCTCCTATCTCGTGAAGGCAGCCATTGGAGAAAGCATTGACAACGAAACGTTAGGAGGCGCCACTACGCACAGCGAAATTTCTGGAGTAACGGACTATAAATGCGTGGACGACAAAGATTGTTTGGATCGCATCCGAACACTGGTTGACAAAATTGGCCATTTCGAAAAAGCTGGTTTTAACAGAATTGAACCGCAAGCACCAACCCTGGAAGAAAGAGAGATTTACGGCATCCTTCCAGAAACGCGCGACAAGCCTTATGAAATCAGGGACATCATCAAGCGACTGGTTGATAAGTCTGAATTTGAAGAATACAAAGAACTTTATGGCCAGTCCATCGTTTGCGGGTATGCCCGGGTTGACGGGTGGTCAGTTGGTATAGTCGCCAACCAGCGCAAGATTGTCAAGTCCAAAAAAGGCGAAATGCAATTTGGCGGGGTCATCTACTCCGATTCAGCAGACAAGGCAGCCCGCTTTATCATGAATTGCAATCAAAAACGCATTCCGCTTGTCTTTTTACAAGACGTGACCGGATTTATGGTTGGATCAAGATCAGAACATGGTGGCATTATAAAAGACGGTGCAAAAATGGTGAATGCCATGGCCAATTCGGTCGTACCTAAATTCACCATCGTGATGGGCAATTCCTACGGAGCTGGCAACTATGCCATGTGCGGAAAAGCTTACGACCCGAGGCTTATCGTTGCCTGGCCTACGGCTCAAATCGCTGTGATGGGAGGATCTCAGGCAGCCAAAGTGCTGCTTCAAATTGAGGTAGCTTCCCTCAAGAAAAAAGGGGAAGAAATCACACCAGAAAGGGAGAAAGAAATGTTGGACACGATCAAGTCCAGATACGATGAACAGACGTCTCCTTACTATGCCGCCTCCCGGTTGTGGGTAGATGCCATCATCGACCCTCTGGAAACGCGCAAGGTGATTTCCATGGGAATCGAAGCAGCAAATCACCGACCAATTGAAAAACCTTACAATGTAGGGGTATTGCAGACCTGATTCCTACCTTACTTTCCGGGCATATTTCTATCTTTGCTTTCCTTTTTTAAGCGACCATTAACATGATCAACATTACTTTTCCCGATGGGAACGTACGACAGTACGATAAGGGTGTAACTGCCCACGAAATTGCACTCAGCATCAGCGAAGGCCTGGCAAGAAATGTCTTGTCTGCCAAGGTGAACAATGAAATTTGGGATTCGAATCGGTCGATTGAGTCGGATTCCACACTTTCCTTGCTGACGTGGAATGACGATGGTGGAAAAAATACCTTTTGGCATTCGTCTGCTCACCTCATGGCTGAAGCACTGCAACATTTCTATCCTGACACCAAATTTGCCATTGGACCTCCCATTGAAAATGGGTTTTATTACGACATCGATCTGGGCGATAAAACGATCTCCACAGAAGACTTTAAGAAAATTGAAGACAAGATACTCGAATTGGCCCGGGAAAAGAATGAATTTGTTCGCAAGGACATGTCAAAAGCTGATGCGGTCAGCTACTTCCAGGACAAAGGTGATGAATATAAGCTCGACCTATTAGAAGGCCTGGAAGACGGCACCATTACTTTTTACACCCAAGGTGGATTTACCGACTTATGCCGTGGACCGCACATCCCCCACACAGGAACCATCAAAGCGGTGAAATTGCTGAATGTAGCCGGAGCTTATTGGCGCGGAGACGAAAACAACAAGCAATTAACCCGGATTTACGGCATTACATTCCCCAAACAAAAAGAACTGAGTGAGTTTTTAGTTCGTTTGGAAGAAGCTAAAAAAAGAGACCACCGCAAACTCGGAAAAGAATTAGAGCTTTTCACTTTTTCACAAAAGGTAGGCTCAGGACTTCCATTGTGGCTGCCAAAAGGAACTGCCCTTAGAGAACGATTAGAAAATTTTTTACGCAAAGCTCAGGTGAAAGCTGGGTATCAGCCGGTGATTACTCCACATATTGGTCACAAAGAGCTTTATGTGACTTCTGGTCATTATGAAAAGTATGGCGAAGATTCATTTCAACCCATACGCACACCAGCTGAGGGTGAAGAGTTCTTCTTGAAGCCCATGAATTGTCCCCATCATTGCGAGATATACAAGTCAAGCCCAAAATCTTACAGGGATCTACCAGTACGATATTCTGAATTTGGCACCGTTTATCGCTATGAGCAAAGTGGTGAACTGCACGGTTTGACCAGGGTTCGTGGTTTTACTCAAGACGATGCGCATATTTTTTGCCGTCCAGATCAGGTAAAAGAAGAATTTATCAAGGTCATAGATTTAGTGCTATATGTTTTCCGGGCACTCGACCTGAATGATTATGTGGCTCAAATTTCGTTGAGAGATCCAGCCGATCAAGAGAAGTACATTGGTTCAACTGAGAACTGGGAAAAAGCGGAAAATGCCATTATTGAGGCAGCTGCAGAAAAAGGACTTAAAACAATCACTGAGCTGGGAGAGGCCGCGTTCTATGGCCCCAAGCTTGACTTCATGGTAAAAGATGCATTGGGCCGTAAATGGCAGCTGGGCACTATTCAGGTAGATTACAATTTACCGGAAAGGTTTGAATTGGAATACACTGGCAGCGATAATGAGAAACACCGCCCAGTGATGATTCACCGAGCACCATTTGGTTCACTCGAACGATTCGTTGCAGTTTTGATAGAACATACGGCTGGTAAATTCCCAATGTGGCTTACACCTGATCAGGTCGCAATTTTACCGCTGAGTGAAAAGTACAATGAGGCTGCGAAGGACCTTTTAATTTCGCTAAATAATTCCGATATTCGCGGATTCGTTGACGACAGGAACGAAAAAGTAGGGAAAAAGATCCGTGACACGGAACTAGCTAAAGTTCCTTATATGATTGTTCTTGGCGAAAAAGAAGTAGCTGAAAATACTGTTTCCGTAAGAAAGCAGGGAGAAGGCGACTTAGGCTCAATGAAAACAGAAGAGTTTGCTCAGTTGATCAACGATGAAATCAACGAAAAGCTGACAAGCTTAGATTAATACTTACTTACCAAAGGAGGACTAACCATAGCAAGAAGAAGATTTCAGCCTAGAGTTAAGCGGGAAAACCCGCACAAAATTAACTTGTTTATTAGGGCACGGGAAGTACGGATAGTAGGTGAAAATGTTGAACAAGGAGTTTATTCCTTAGAAGACGCTATTGCCCTAGCTAAAGAACAAGAATTAGATTTGGTGGAGATTTCACCAAAAGCCGAACCTCCTGTTTGTAAGATAGTTGACTATAAAAAGTTTCTTTACGATCAGAAGAAAAAGAAGAAGGAACTTAAGTCGAAGGCAAGTAAAGTTGTCGTCAAGGAAATTCGCTTTGGTCCGAATACGGATGATCATGATTATGAATTTAAAAAGAAGCATGCGCTAAAATTTCTGACCGAAGGCTCGAAAGTAAAAGCGTTTGTTTTCTTTAAAGGAAGATCGATTCTTTTCAAGGAAAAAGGAGAAATATTGCTGCTTAAGTTAGCAACGGAGGTAGAAGAAGTAGGAGTCGTAGAACAAATGCCAAAACTAGAAGGGAAGCGAATGATTATGTTCATAGCTCCCAAGAAGACTAAATAATAGAGAATCAACTAAGTTCAGAGCAATGCCTAAAATGAAAACAAAGTCCAGTGCGAAGAAACGCTTCAAGTTCACTGGAACAGGTAAAATCAAAAGGAAGCATGCTTTTAAAAGTCACATTCTGACGAAGAAGGAGACTAAGCAAAAGCGTAACCTTACGAAATCTACCGTGGTACACAAAGCCGACCTTAACAATGTCAAGTTGATGTTGTGTATCAAGTAATTAATTGAAGCAAAATCAGGTTTAATCCGTTAACCAGATATTTAGTTTAAAGCTTTCCATCAGGAAACACTAACTATCAAAAAACAAAACAAGAAATGCCAAGATCAGTAAATTCAGTCGCCTCCAGAGCACGCAGAAAAAAAGTTCTGAAGGCAGCAAAAGGCTACTTCGGCCGCAGAAAAAACGTTTACACGGTTGCTAAAAATGCCGTTGAAAAAGCATGGGTATATGCTTACACAGGCCGTAAACAAAAGAAAAGAAACTTTAGGAGCCTTTGGATCCAACGTATTAATGCCGGTGCTCGTCAGCACGGAATGTCCTATTCTCAGTTTATGGGAAAAGTGAATGGAAAAGGTATTGAACTGAACAGAAAAGTGTTAGCCGATTTGGCCATGAATCACCCTGAAGCCTTCAAGGCGGTGGTTGATGCCGTTAAATAGGTAAACCTCATCATTGTAAAAAGCCTCGATAGTTATCTATCGGGGCTTTTTTGTGCCTTAATTTTTGTTCTATAAACAGTGTAAGTTAACCTTTAACCCGGCTTACCCCTTTCGCAGCTAGCGTGTAATCTGGTTTGATAGATAGTGCCCGCTTATAGTCGCTAAGAGCCTTTTCTGATTCCCCGAGTAATTCATAGGAATATCCTCGGTTGTAGTAGGCATCAAAATAAGTGTCTTGGTGATAAGAGATTGCCTTGGTAAAATACTCGACCGCTTTGCCCGGCTCTTCCAGCAGCACCAGGTGCACATACCCCAAATTAAAATAAGCTCTGAAATCATTTGGAGTGAACCGAAGTAAATCATTGTATGACACAACTGCTTCTTCCGGTCTGTCATGCCCTTGTAGAAAGAGACCTTTGTTGTAATGACCGATATTATTGGACGAATCGGCCTTAATCGCATTGTTATAATGCGCGACAGCCAACGAATCATGTCGGGCAGCATACATCAAACCCAATCGAATATGCGCGTCATAAAGACTGGGATCTTGTTCCACGCTGGTATAAAAACTGGAAACAGCTTTGGCTGTATCTTTTGCCAGCTCGTAATTGATGCCCTTCAAGTAGTAGGCTTCAGCATTGTTGACATCTTCTTTCAGGGCATTGTTCAGAAAATCAAAGGACTTCTCATATTCCCCAACCAACTGATACAACTTGCCCAACTCAACATTGGCACGCACATTACCAGGGTTGAACCGCAGACATTCCATCAGAATATCCCTGGACAATCCGGGCTGCTTCATTTTTAGAATAATTCCCGCTTTGTACAAGTAATAATTAGCACTGGTAGAATCCAAGGTCAAAGCCCGGTCCATATCTTCACTGGCGGATTTGAGGTCACCGTTACGCTCATGGTAGCGCGCTCGGGCAAAATAGAGTTCCGGATTATTTGGAGTGCCTTTGATCAACTTATTGATTCCGGCATAAGATGTGTCAAGAACAACAGAATCTACTTTGGGTTGTTCCACATTATCGTTCGACCCAGATTTCAGTTCACAAGAGGCAACAACCAGCAGAAGAATCAGATAAATGAGCGTTCGATACATAAGGCACTTGTAGGTGATTAGCTTTGAACAAAAATAAAGAAACGGATGCACTTCCAAGAAGTACATCCGTTCTCAATTTGCTGAAGGTTGTGTTGATTTAGTCAGTGGCTGCAATTAGCCGTTCAACGCCACCAAAATTTTGTTTTCGATCTCATCACTCAGCTCAGGATTGTCCTCCATCAAAGCTTTCACAGCATCACGACCTTGTCCCAGCTTGGTTTCTCCATAACTAAACCAGGAACCACTTTTCTTCACAATGTTGTGTTCCACAGCCAGGTCAATGATCTCTCCAGACTTGGAAATTCCCAAACCATACATAATGTCGAACTCAGCCATTCTGAATGGCGGTGCCACTTTGTTTTTCACCACCTTCACCCGCACACTGTTTCCAATAACGTTTTCCGTATTTTTAATCTGCCCCGTTCTTCGAATATCCAATCGGATGGAAGCATAAAATTTCAAGGCGTTACCACCAGTAGTCGTCTCAGGATTACCGAACATAACACCAATCTTCTCACGAAGTTGATTGATGAAAATACAGCAGCAACCTGTTTTACTAATTGTTCCTGTCAACTTACGCAGCGCCTGAGACATTAAACGTGCCTGAAGGCCCATTTTTGAATCTCCCATCTCACCTTCAATCTCTGCACGAGGGGTCAAGGCTGCTACCGAGTCAATCACCAAAATATCGATGGCTCCAGAGCGAATTAGGTTATCTGCAATCTCCAATCCCTGCTCACCATTGTCGGGCTGAGAAATCAATAGATTTTCAACATCCACTCCCAGGCTTTCAGCGTAGAACCTGTCAAACGCATGCTCTGCATCAATGATGGCAGCAATTCCTCCTTGCTTTTGAGCTTCGGCTATCGCATGAATGGCCAAGGTTGTTTTACCAGAAGATTCAGGTCCGTAAATTTCCACTACTCGTCCTCTGGGGAAACCACCTATTCCAAGTGCTATATCAAGCCCCAAAGAACCTGAAGGAATAGCCTCTATATTCTCAATGGTAGAATCACCCATTTTCATAATAGCACCCTTTCCGTAGGTCTTCTCCAGTTTGTCCATTGTTAACTGCAATGCTTTCAATTTTTCTTTTGCCACTTCTTTTGCCATAGTTTCCCGTTTTTAAAGATTGTTCATTCCAATTGCTTCCAGTATTTGCGCACTGTGCTCTTTGGCCCGAACCTTGTCGATGATTTTTGCGATGTTGCCTTCTTTGTTTATGATAAATGTCAATCGGTGGGTGCCGTCAAATTCACGGCCCATAAATTTCTTGGGTCCCCACACTCCATATTTTTCCAATACAACATGCTCTGTATCGGCAAGTAAACGAAATGGAAGTTCGTGTTTCTTTATAAAGTTTTGGTGCTTGCGCTGACTGTCATCACTAACGCCAATAATTTCAATACCTTTCTCAGTGAGCTCGCTGTAGTTGTCTCTCAAATTGCAAGCTTCGACCGTACAAGTAGGCGTGTTGTCTCGGGGATAAAAATAAAGTACAACCCATTTCCCCTGGTAATCACTTGCCGTAATCGCCTCTCCATTCTGGTCTAAACCGGAAAAATCTGGAGCTCTATCTCCTTCTCTCAGTGGTGTTATCATTTTTTTGACGAATTTATTGTCACTTCATTGACGAGCAAATTAGCAAAAGTTTTTCACAAATAGCAAACTATGTTGCACAAAATTGATTCATTCGATTGTATCAAACCTACATAAGCACTCCCATTTTTCCAATTTATCTTTGCCCATTTTTGCATTAACTTTAGACAAAGATGCAGCGGCAGAACGTAACCAATTTACGTTGTGAAAAAAAGTAGCCATTTGAAACATTTAAACATTCAGGTAATAGGAAAAGTTCAAGGAGTTTGGTTTCGAAAATCAACCCAACAAAAGGCGCAACAACTTGGACTGAAAGGTTTTGTTTGCAATCAATCAGATGGCAGTGTTTACATTGAAGCCGAAGCAACAGCAAAAAAATTGACCGATTTTCTGGAATGGTGTCAACAAGGGCCTGAGCAGGCAGTGGTGGAAAAATTGATTTCAGCCGAAGCAGGCATTAAAGGATTTGATAGTTTTGACATCCGGCATTAAAGCCAACAACAATTCACCAACCGCCAGCACCCGGAAATGACAAAAAAAGAGAAGGTTCAATTCATTGTAGACACCCTGGAAGCACTATATCCCGAAACACCCATTCCGCTCGACCACAAAGATTCCTACACCTTATTAATCGCAGTGTTGTTATCTGCACAATGCACCGATGTTCGGGTCAACAAGATTACACCTTTGCTTTTTGATCGGGCCGACAATCCGCAGGATATGGTACTTTTAGAGGTAGAAGAAATCAGACAGATTATTCGTCCTTGCGGATTGTCACCACGAAAGTCAAAAGCCATTCACGAACTGTCTCAAATTATTCTTGACAAACACAACGGTGAAGTGCCAGAGTCTTTCGAGGATTTGGAAGCACTTCCTGGTGTGGGACACAAAACTGCTTCGGTTGTCATGAGCCAGGCATTTGGGCATGCAGCGTTTCCTGTTGACACACATATTCACCGGTTGATTTACCGGTGGGGATTGTCAAATGGCAAATCGGTGGAGCAAACAGAAAAGGATTGCAAGCGCTTGTTTGCCAAGGAAATTTGGAACAAGTTGCACCTACAGATTATCTTCTATGGGAGAGAATATTCTCCTGCCAGGGGCATGAAACTGGAAAAGGACATCATTACCCGAACGGTTGGGCGCAAAAGTTTATTGGCATAAAAAAACCGCCTTGCTCTGTGTTTCCACGTTGCAAAGCGGTTTTGACATTCAATTCTAAGTCCTCTTCTCTAATTCAAAATCATCTCAATATTTCCAATCACTTTTGATTCCCTCACACTCAAGGCCTTAGAATAATTCAATATCGCGTCTATCGTCTCCTTCTTGGGCTCCATTCTCAATGAAGCCTCTCCCAAACAACTCATTTCGTCCACTAGTCCTAAAGATTTTAAAATGTCATTTTCCTCGCGTATAAATTGCGCGAACTCGTCAAGTGTAGATGTTTTATCCATAAGCAACTTTTATGTATTTTGGTTAGGAACATACTACTAAACGAGGTCAACTTTTAAATATTGTACCGCGCAATTAAAAAGTCATTCGACTTAATATCGCATCAGATTTAATTGTTTCTCTTCAATCAATTTACGCAAGTTGATCAGCGCGTATCGCATCCGCCCAAGGGCAGTATTGATACTTACGTTGGTCTCTTCGGCAATCTCCTTGAAACTCATGTTGTTGTAATGGCGCAACTTCAACACTTCCTTTTGTTCGTCAGGTAGCATCTCGATCAAACTTCTGACATCGCCATGGATCTGATCGGTCACCATTGTTTCTTCCACATTTGGATCATCGCGCTTGATGGTGTCGAAAATATCAAAGTCTTCACCTCCATCAACTGTAGGCATGCGCTTTGCTTTTCGAAAACTGTCAACAACCAGGTTGTGCGCAATGCGCATTACCCAAGGCAGGAATTTTCCTTCTTCGTTATAACGTCCTTTTTTCAAGGTATTAATCACCTTGATGAAAGTGTCTTGAAAGACATCTTCTGCTACATAGTGATCCTTGATCAACATGTAGATGTAGGAGTAAATTTTTTCTTTGTGAGTGGCGATCAGAATACCCAGTGCGGCTTCTTCTCCCTTCAGGTAGCGACTTATTAATTCCTTGTCGCCAATGGCTGGACGTTGCATAATACCTCCTCTTTTAATGGATGGAAAAAAATGTTAAAGAGTAGATACTAAGCTATAGGCGCGTCTAGATTAAAAAGGTTAAAGCAATTACTTTCTGGTTATATAAACGAGACAGTTTTGATTATGTTGCCTTGGCAGCAAAAAAAAAATTCTCACCGCTAAGTTAATGAAAAGAACCCCTAAATTTGTTGTTCATTCTCTTCAATTCTTTAGCAATTACCATGCCTAAAATTGATATCGAGTCGCTAGATCCGAAAAAATTCATCATTATCAAGGGTGCGCGGGTCCACAACCTGAAAAACGTAGACGTTGCAATTCCCAGAAACAAGCTCGTTGTGGTAACGGGTTTGTCCGGTTCGGGAAAATCATCCCTTGCTTTTGACACACTTTACGCTGAAGGACAACGCAGGTATGTTGAAAGCCTATCCGCTTACGCCAGGCAATTTTTAGGAAAAATTGACAAACCTGAAGTAGACTATATAAAAGGTATTTCGCCTGCCATTGCCATTGAACAGAAGGTAAATACGCGCAATCCACGCTCTACTGTTGGCACCACTACTGAAATTTACGATTACATCAAGTTGCTTTTTGCCCGTATTGGAGCAACGTACTCCCCTGTGTCAGGACAAATTGTGAAACGTGACACGGTGACAGATGTCGTCAACTTTATACACGATCTTCCTGAAGGGAGTAAAATCATTCTGAGTACTACTCTATTAAGTGGTACTAAAACCTGGGAAAAGAAATTGGGCGTACTTCAGCAACAAGGCTTCTCCCGCCTCCTGATCAATGGTACAACATTTCGACTGGATGAGGTAAAGGTTGCGGACCTTAAAAAGTCTAAGAATCCTGAACTGCTAATTGACCGGTTTGTCGTCAACCCGGAAGACGAAGACAACCGCAATCGTATTGCTGATTCTGTGCAAACGGCCTTTTTCGAAGGAGAAGGAACTTGCCTGGTCAACATTCAAACCGAGGACGGCTCCAAACAACATACTTTTTCCAACCGGTTTGAAATGGACGGAATAACATTTGAAGAACCGTCAGTTCATCTGTTCAGCTTTAATAATCCGGTGGGTGCCTGCAAAACCTGCGAAGGATTTGGAAGCATTATCGGCATTGACGAAGATCTGGTCATCCCCAACAAAAGCCTTTCGGTTTATGACGATGCTGTTGTTGCCTGGAAAGGAGAAAAGATGCAAAAGTGGAAAGAGAGCCTGGTGCTTAATGGAGCCAAGTTTGACTTCCCCATCCACCGACCTTACTATGAGTTAACCGAAGCGGAACGATCACTGCTGTGGACCGGAAACAAATACTTTAAGGGCCTCAATGACTTTTTTCAATACCTCGAAGAGAAGAGCTATAAGATTCAATACCGGGTAATGCTATCTCGCTACCGAGGCAAAACAAAATGTCCTGACTGTCAGGGAACCCGCCTGCGCAACGATGCCAACTATGTAAAAGTGGGCCAAAAGTCTGTGACCGATTTGGTGTTGATGCCCATTGACAAATTGATGTTATTTTTCGAGCAACTGAAATTACCCGTTTACGAACAGCAAGTTTCAAAAAGGCTGCTCATAGAAATCAATAACCGCCTCAAATACCTGAGCGATGTTGGCTTGGGATACCTGACTCTCAACCGCCTCTCCTCTACCCTTTCTGGCGGAGAATCGCAACGTATTAACCTCGCCACTTCATTGGGAAGCAGTCTTGTTGGGTCCATGTATATCTTGGACGAGCCGAGCATTGGTTTGCATCCTCGAGACACGTTGCGCCTTATTAAAGTAATGCGCTCGCTTCAAAAATTGGGAAATACGGTTATTGTTGTGGAGCACGATGAGGAAATTATGCAAGCTGCTGATCAGTTGTTGGACTTAGGCCCATTAGCTGGTTCACAGGGCGGCAACCTCATCTTTCAAGGTGACCACAATGCCTTGTTGACAGAAAATGAAAGTCTCACAGCCTTGTACCTTACAGGGCGAATGGAAATTCCGATTCCTGACAAGAGACGTGAATGGCGGTATTCCATTGATATAAAAGGCGCACGAGAGAACAACCTGAAAGGATTTGATGTTCAATTTCCACTGGAGATAATGACGGTTGTTACCGGTGTTAGCGGATCAGGTAAAACATCGCTGGTGAGAAAGGTGCTCTACCCTGCTGTTAAGAAAATGTTTGGCGGCTATGGAGAGCAAACCGGCTTGATGGACAAAATTGAAGGCAATATCAGCCGTATCGGCCAAGTGGAGCTCATCGATCAAAATCCAATCGGCCGTTCATCCCGTTCCAATCCAGTGACTTATGTAAAGGCATATGACGAGATACGCAGCATGTTCTCCTTGCAACCCCTGGCCAAATCACGTGGCTTAAAACCTGCCCACTTCTCTTTTAATGTCGATGGTGGACGTTGTGAGGTTTGTCAAGGTGAAGGGGAAATTACGGTCGAAATGCAGTTCATGGCCGACATCCACCTTACCTGCGATCAATGCCATGGAAAACGGTTCAAAGAAGAAGTACTTGAAGTGGAGTTCCAGGGACGCAACATTGCAGACGTGTTAGACATGACCATTGATGATGCGATGGACTTTTTTGGAGAGGGTCAAGCTAAAGTTTCGGCCCACCAAAAGCGCATATTGAACAAACTCAGACCTCTTCAGGATGTTGGTTTAGGTTATGTTAAACTTGGACAATCTTCCAGCACACTGAGTGGCGGGGAAGCCCAACGCATCAAGTTGGCTTCTTTCCTAACCAAGGGAAATGCTTCTGGCAATTCGGGCACTCAAACGCTGTTCATTTTTGACGAGCCAACCACTGGTTTACATGTGCACGATGTGCAAAAATTACTGAAGGCTTTTGACGCCTTGCTTCAGTTCGGACATTCTCTGATTATTATTGAGCACAATGCCGAGGTCATTAAATGCGCAGACTGGGTCATAGACCTCGGTCCAGAGGGAGGGGAGCTCGGTGGCCATAAAGTTTTTGAAGGCACTCCAGAAGCCCTAATTTCCTGCGAAGCATCTTATACAGGAAAATACCTCCAAAATAAGTTCCAAAACGTAACTTTTCAAGGTACTCCCCGTTAGTCATCGTGGAATAGTATCCATTTATCGATAATTCAAATGGATACTGCTCAAATTGTGACTACTTGCTCTTGGAAAATGGCATAATCGCTTTTTTGAATTATAAAGAAACTGTGCAATGACGGACCCATTTCAGCAAAATGTGTCATTGCTTGCAGGTCAGAGGTGAGACAATGAAAACCAGAGTTCTATTTTATTGGGTACTTTTCGCAATTCCGATGCTATCATGCTCGGAAGTTGTAGCTCAATCAAGTATAGCCATCGGTTGGTCTCAGGAATTAGAGTTCAACAATGACTGGTGCTCTGTGGATGAAGAGTTCAGAACCCTGGCGACCAACCTCACCACCTACCAAAGTTCTTGTGGCCTAAACAGCCTAAAGCACAATCAGTGGTTTCGCTTCAAAAGCTCTGAAACCGGACAACTTCAATTGACCATTAGTGTTGGTGGAAAAAGGGGCACACTTGAATATCCCATGGTTTCGCTTCGGGATGAAAAATTGAATGAACTGAGCTGCAAACGCAGTGACTTCACTGAAGGCGATCTCACCATGCAATTTTCTGGGTTGGAACCTGGCAAAACTCATTACGTAGAGGTTTTCAGTCATTTTGGCGAAGATCACTCAGGATCATTCGCCATGTGCATTGACGATGAAATCAGCAATGACTTTAAAGAAGGTGCGATGGAATTGACGCACCAGTCTCAATGGTGCTCAGGAGAAAACGCTTTCAACCTTTCGGGTGCTACTCCAGAACAAATTGGTTCTTCCTGCCAAACGGGTGGCCCCAAGATGGATCGCTGGTTTACTTTTACTGCCACTTCCGAAGAGCTGGAATCCAGCCTATTCCAGCACTGCCAATCGTGTTCTTTTGTGATGACCCTTTGGGACGATAATCTTCGTGAACTGGATTGTCAAAAGATTTGGAACAGCTCACAGTCCAATCTGGAAATGTACTACCCTTCCCTGGTGAAAGGCAGGAAGTATTTCCTCTCTGTTGATCAAACGAACCAAACGATCACAGCCAAAGACTCACTTTCCTTTTCCTTGTGCCTCAAAAACGGGAAGCGTGCAACAACAAAAAAGGGGCTAAACGTAGTGATGGGAAAATTGCTTTACCCCGGTGGAGTGGCCTATTTTGACGGCACCGTTTTCCTGCTGAACAAAAACAAAGTACCAGTAGATTCTACGCACACCAATCATCAAGGTAAGTTCTTCTTTAACAACCTCTCTCCAAGAAACACTTATTGGGCCCGAACTGTGGCCGACAACCCTAATCTGAAGGCATCTATATTTCTAACTGACTACAAAGGCACCCCTGTGCGCAAAACAGTAGAGGTAGCTACACAACTATATGGATTCGAGTCATTGCCCAAAGGTTGTAACAATCAAAAGCTGCTTGATTGCAACGATATTTCCATTTCCGTTTCAGCAGGCAAAGCCGGAATGATTGGAAAGGTGGTTCAAAAAGATGAACCCATCAGTGGTATTAACAACCTCAATATCTACTTATTGGATCGTTCGGAAAACTTAGTCGATTCGACTGTAACCAATGAACTCGGTGAATTTCAGTTCCTAAACATTGCCTCGAGCGAAGATTTTACCATCAAGGTTGAGAAAAGAGGCATTGACCTGTTGGTCGAAATCTACCTTTTCAATGACCGTAACCAAGCCGTTGCTACTGCCAATGGTCCTGAAGAAGCCGACCTTTTTGTCTTCAAAAAATTGCCAGCACTGAAACCCACCCGACCTCAAAAAAAAAACGTTGACGCACCTTTAGATGAAGCAACTTTCTTTGCTGAACAATCAACACAATTGACTGCTCCATTAACCCGGATAATTTTTGGCAAAGGCGAATCCGAACTTCCCGCAAAATCCAGAGAAGCGTTAAATAAGGTGGCGAACTACCTGCGCACCACTGACGGATTTAACATTGAACTTTCCGGCCATTCGGACAATGCAGGAGAGACAGGCGAAAACCTGGCGCTATCTGAAAAACGTGCTGTGGTAGTTAAAGATTACCTCGTGGAACAAGGGGTTTCTGAGAAGCGTATTCTGTGCAAAGCATTTGGTGACAGTCAACCCGTGGCTGACAATGAGACTGAAGAAGGCAGGGAAAGCAACAGACGAGTGGACTTTCGAATACTTGTCAATTAGTCAGCATCACACCACTTCCTTGAATTGTCTTTCGTACAAGTTTTTGTAAGGGCCTTTGTTTTTTAACAACGCCTGGTGATTGCCTTGCTCAACCAACTCTCCTTTATCCAATACCAGAATGCGATCGGCATGTTGAATGGTCGCTAAACGGTGAGCAATCACGATGGAAGTTCTATTTTCTGTTAGTTTTTGGATGGCAAATTGAATCAATTCTTCCGATTCTGTGTCGACAGAAGAAGTCGCCTCATCCAACACGAGAATGCGCGGATTGTAAACATAGGCGCGAATGAATGCAATCAGCTGTCGCTGTCCCACAGAAAGCATGGCCCCGCGCTCCCGCACATTATAATCATATCCACCGGGCAACTTTCTGATAAAAGAATCAGCACCTACAATCTTTGCCGCCTCAATCACTTTCTCTCGGGATATATCGCTGTTGTTGAGGGTAATGTTGTTGAGAATAGAATCTGAAAAGAGAAAGACATCCTGCAACACCACACCAATATGTTTTCGCAGTTGCGCCAGGTCAAAATCACGGATATTGCTTCCTTCGACTTCAATCGCACCTTTGTTAAATTCATAGAAACGACTCAACAGGTTGATGATGGAAGTTTTACCCGCTCCAGTGGCGCCTACAAAAGCAATCGTTTCGCCTTCCTTGACCTTAAAACTAATGTCTTTGATGACCCAATCTTCTTCGGTGTAGGCAAACCAAACGTTCTTGAATTCGATGTTTCCTTTGATCGTTTCCCCAGACAATTCGCCTTTGTCCTCAATAATCTCATTGGTGTCAATCACTTTAAACACCCTTTCTGAACTGACCATTCCCAGTTGCAAAGTGTTGAAACGATCAGCCAATTGACGGATTGGACGAAACAACATATATATGTAAAGGATAAACTTAACCAAATCTCCGAAGGAAGCTGTCCCTAGAATAGCCTCTTTCGCTCCCCACCAAACAAGCAATGCAATGGAAGAAGCACTTAGAATTTCAACGACCGGGAAAAATACAGCATTGGCAAAAACCGTTCGAACATGCGCGTTGCGGTGTTTTTTATTTATCTCGACAAACTTCTGGTGTTCTTGTTTTTCACGGTTGAATATTTGAACAATGTTCATGCCGGTGATGTGTTCCTGAACAAAAGCATTGAGTCGGGAAACTTGTGTTCGCACATCCTGAAAAGCCGCTTTGATGGCATTCTTAAACACATTGGTTGCTATCAACAAAATAGGAATGGTCGAAAGGCTGACCAGTGCTAGTTGCCAATTGATCCAAAACATCACACAGATCACTGCCACCAGCTTCAGGATGTCACCAATGATGATCAGAATTCCCTGAGAGAAAATATCTGCAATCGTTTCGATGTCGGAAATGGTGCGTGTAACCAACGTGCCGATTGCTGAATTGTCAAAATACTTCAGTTTAAAACTAACAATGCGGTGGTAAACTTCTACCCTCAAGTCACGAATAACGGACTGTCCGACCATGTTGGCCAGGTAAGTTTGAAAAAACTGCACAACGGCTTCAAACATGAGAATGCCCACCATGAGTATCGCCAACTGCTGCAACAATCCATCGTTTGGAATGATGATCGCATAGTCAATCGCGTACTGAATCAACCATGGTCTTATGGGGGAAAGGATGGCTATCAATATGGTCAACAGCAAGGTTATATTAAATATCCTGCCGTATGGCCGCACATAGCGCAACACCCTTTTAAAAAGGGACATATCGAATGCTTTACCTGCTACGCTAGCCATGTTTTTTTATTTGCTGATTCAAATCTGATTCGGGGTATTCCACGCGCGTCAAATACAATCCTTCTGCCGGGACAGAAGTTCCGGCCAAAGAACGATCTTTTGCTTCGATAACCTGGCGAAATTGTTGCGTTGTCATTTTTGATTTGCCCACTTCAAAAAGCGTTCCGACAATGGCCCGCACCATGTTGCGCAAAAACCGATCGGCCTGAATGGTAAACACCAATTTCCCACCCTCTCCTTCTGTCCACTGCGCCTTCATTATTTTGCACAGGTTGGTCTTTACCTGGGTATGTGTTTTGCTGAAACTTGTAAAGTCTGTGTAATCATACAACGCCTGGGCAGCACTGTTCATTTTTTCCACATCTATCGGATGGGTAATGAAACAACTGCGTTTAATTGAAAAAGGATCCTTCCAGGTATTGACGTGGTATTCGTAGGTTCTGGACAACGCGCTAAACCGTGTGTGCACCTCAGCATCAACACCAAAAATGGAGAAGATGGCGATGTCCCGGGGAATCATTTTATTTAATCGGATGGTCAGTTCCTCCAGTTCGTCCAACTGTTCGGAACGTTCGAAATGTGCATAGAAATCACGGGCATGCACTCCTGTGTCTGTTCTTCCGCAGCCGACAACAGCAACTTCTTCACGAAACAGGGTACTCAGAGCTTGCTGCAACTCCTGCTGCACCGTATTAGCATTCTCTTGAATCTGCCAACCATGGTAGTTAGTACCATCATATGTGAGGTGGATAAAATACCGTTGCATTCGGCCGTAAAATTAGGAAATTAATGTGGCCTAAAATGCTCTTTCTGCCCGTTCTGTTACCCCATTTTCACGAAGTTGTTTCTGAATCATTTAGCTTTGTTCCATGACGCGAATTGGACTTATTTCCGACACTCACAGCACACTCGACCGCAGGGTTTTCGATTACTTCAAGGAATGTGATGAGGTGTGGCATGCAGGAGATATTGGCACCTTAGCGCTTGCCGATGAATTGGCGGATTTCAAGCCGTTCAAAGCAGTTTACGGCAACATTGATGGCCATGAGATTCGAGCGGCCTATCCTGAACATTTAAGGTTTCGATGTGAAAACGTGGACGTGTGGATCACGCACATTGGCGGGTATCCAGGCCGGTATTCGCACCACGTTAAGCCAGACATCTACGACAACCCTCCGCGCATCTTTATAACAGGGCACTCCCATATATTAAAGGTCATGCCAGACAAAAAATCAGGGTTGCTGCACATGAATCCAGGAGCTGCCGGAGTGCATGGATTTCACCAGGTGAAAACACTGCTTCGCTTTGCGATTGATGGCGATAAAATTCAAGATTTAGAGGTCATAGAATTGGGACCCCGTTCGGCCAAACTACCTTAGTCGATCCACAGACCGCACCAGATTTTCGTCTTTTTGAATGGCGCGCATGGCCAACACGAGAAGAATAACCGCAATCACAGGAAAGATGGCAGAAAAACCAAAACTCATGGTAGCGTCAGGACTGATGAAGTTGGAAGTTTGAAAGAAAGCCATTCCAATCATTCCTAACAATACTATCTCCACAAACACGTTTATCCGGCAAAAGGTAATTTGCAATGGGCGATTCTTGAATAGCACGATAGCAACGAGCGGAAGTAACGACACAAAAATCCCACATCCCAACAATGGTGTGATCCAAATTTCTGGTAAGGCAGAAACAGAAGGGTCCACAACCGCATCAGGAATCCATCCGGCAGATGTCAACTGAATTATATGAGGTTGGTTTAAATACCAGCTAAAGGCAGGGACAAAAAAGCCCAAAACACCCAAGGCCGAAACTACCAATAAATAAAGACTCTGAATCCGCTGTATCATGCTATTTCATTCAGTTTTCGAGGGTTGCAAAATAACTAAAAAAAAGCCAAAATAGTTTAATCATGTTCAATTTATTCGTATACTTGCAACAGTTAATACGCACAATCGTGCACGAAGATTTCAAGTTCTTGCAATCTTCACTCTTTCATATTTCCAGGTAACATCGTTTTATCTAATTTATTCTACTTTAATATTTACTTTCCTATTTCATTTTCTCGGATAGCCTGATTCCAACCTGGCCAGAGTCAATGTCTTAATTCCACACTAATTTATTTCAATTCATGTACGACATCATTCAGTTAAATGGTAAGCTTGTAGGGGAGCTCAAAGAGATTGCCAAAGGGTTAAACGTACCCAAGTACGACAAACTGAAGAAACAAGATTTAATTTACCAAATACTCGACATTCAAGCGGTTCAGCCTGCGATTGTTGATGAAGTGAAAAAATCTGAAGCTCAAAGAGACGAAAAACGCAAACGTGCCCGCAGGCCAATTGTTCAAAAAGTAGCCTCTTCCAATCAAAGCGATCCGATTGTAAAACACAAACAAGCTGATGGTGCTGCTGAAAAACCAGCCAAAGCTCCTTCCTTGTTTTCGGGCAATGAAACGACTCAACCAGCAGCACGACCTGCGCGATCAACAGCCAGCAAAGACCGACCAGCAAAGCCTGATGCTCCAGCAAGTAAGCAACCTACCCCTGCTCCAGCAACTCCGACTCCTGCTCCGGCTAATGCGGCTCCTGCTCCAGAGACAGCAACTCCTGCCCCAACAGCAGCGACTACTGTTCCAGCAGCAGCGACCCAAAACACACCTCCTGCTACAACAGTAGCGCCTCAAAAAACACCTCCTGCTCCAGCGGCAAGACAACAAGGCAATACTCCCAATCCTCGTCCACGTCCTAGTAACGAAAGAAGAGAGAACAACGGAAACAGCAATGGCAACGAGAACCGGGATGATAGAAGAAGAGAGGATAGAAAACCCGCTCCCGAACGTTACAACTTTGAAGGTATCATTGTCAATGAAGGAGTTTTGGAAATCATGCCTGACGGGTATGGGTTCTTGCGCTCTTCTGATTACAACTACCTCACCTCTCCCGATGACATTTACGTATCCCAGTCACAAATCAAATTGTTTGGTTTAAAAACGGGTGATACTGTTCGCGGAAGCATACGTCCACCAAAAGAAGGCGAAAAATACTTCCCGCTTATCAAAGTGGAAAAAATCAACGGTCGTGACCCGAACGAGGTACGCGACAGGGTGCCATTTGATTACCTGACACCACTGTTTCCACAAGAGAAATTGAACCTGACAGGTCACGCCAAATCAACCGTTTCTACACGGGTGATGGACTTGTTTACACCGATTGGTAAAGGGCAACGTGGATTGATTGTCGCTCAACCAAAAACGGGTAAGACACAATTACTGAAAGAAATAGCCAACGCAATTGCTGAAAATCATCCTGAAGTTTACTTGATGATTCTACTTGTTGATGAACGTCCTGAAGAGGTTACAGACATGCAACGCAGCGTACGTGCAGAAGTAGTTTCATCGACATTTGATGAGCCTGCAGAACGCCACGTAAAGATTGCCAGCATCGTGCTGGAGAAAGCCAAAAGAATGACTGAATGTGGTCATGACGTGGTTATCTTATTGGATTCAATCACTCGATTGGCCCGTGCCTTTAACACTGTTTCTCCTGCCTCTGGTAAAGTATTGACAGGGGGGGTTGACGCCAATGCATTGCACAAACCAAAGCGTTTCTTTGGAGCTGCCCGTAACATTGAAAACGGAGGTTCTTTGACCATCATCGCAACGGCCTTGACGGAAACCGGCTCTAAAATGGACGAAGTTATCTTCGAAGAATTTAAGGGAACTGGTAACATGGAACTTCAGTTGGATAGAAAACTGTCTAACAGAAGAATTTACCCATCCATCGATTTGGTTGCTTCCAGCACAAGACGGGACGACCTGTTGTTGGACAAAGAGGCTTTGCAACGCATCTGGATTTTGAGAAAACACTTGTCGGATATGACACCTATCGAGGCAATGGAATTCTTGAGAGACAAAGTTCAATACACCAAGAGCAACGAGGAGTTCCTCGTTTCTATGAATGGCTAAACTTGCTTTTTAAACACTACTATATAAATTCGCACATGCTTCACGGCATGTGCGTTTTTTGTTTCTGGTCATGAACAAATCCCTTTCAATCGCAATCGGGGCAGCACTGCTGGCAATTGTTGTAAAACTGTCCATTTTCTCCATTTACGGCTCCGAAACTCCCTATGATGAATACCCGCGATATGGGTACCTCCTCATTGTTCTGGGAGCCGTCTATTTCGGCATTGTTGCCTTTAAGAAACAGGTAAATGCTCCTACTCCCTTTTTGGAAGATGCCAAGGAAGGAACCAAAACCGGAGCCATTTTTGCCCTGCTGATGGCAGCATTCTCTTATATCTATTATTCCTTTATAGACAAGGCCTATTTTGCCAATAAGATTGCCGAGAAAGTGCGTCTTGCGTCAGAACAATTGGACGAAAAAGGAATTAAAGCAGTTACGGGTAGTTCCGAGGTTATCTTCTCGGCATTCTTCCATTCGACCATTACCTTGATGGGGTTCCTTTTCCTGTCAATTATCTACTCGCTGATATTGACTTTTCTGATTCGAAAGATCCCGCAGTATTAATCAGACCTTGATCATTCGTTGGCACCGGCAAGCAACGCCTCGCCAAAAGCATTGATGTCGACCCCGTCAAAATTCCCAGAGCTCATCAACAACAAATTTCTGGAAGACCATTTTATTTTCCGGAGCATTTCAAACAATTGATCGGCATCGGTATACACTTCCAAATGGGGGTTGCCAAACGCTTCTTTTACTTGCTCCGGTGAGATAGGCGCCAGCTTTTTGTGGGCAATCGTGTGTTCGTTGTAATAGACAATGGCCCGGTCTGCGGTATTCATACTCCCTTTGTACTCCTTCAAAAAATCACTGTTCAGGCTACTGAACGTATGCAATTCCATGCACGCGACTAATTCTCTATCTGGAAATTGCGTTTGAACTGCTGCTGTCGTGGCCTTCAGCTTTGAGGGTGAATGCGCGAAATCTTTGTACACCACTGATTCTGAATTTTCGGCCACTTTCTCCAGCCTTTTGGCGGCACCACTAAAACTTTGGATGGCTCGGTAAAAATCGGCCGTCTCCACTCCTATTTTCTCCAACACCAATCGCGCACCTTCCAGGTTCTGGAGGTTGTGTACGCCAAAAATTTGCAAGGGAATTCCCCCCTGTGCCGTATGCAACGAGGTGACTCCATTTTCGATGGAATGTTCAGGCGTTTGGTAAGGCTCGAAGTCCAACGCCCGGTCGGATGCTTCGGCCACTTTTTTCACTTCTGGATCAGCCTCGCAGTAGACGAGTGCTCCACCATCAACGATGCGTTCCACAAACAAATCGAACTGCTCAACATAATTTTCATAGGTTGGAAAGACATTGATGTGATCCCAGGCAATCCCGCTTATCAAGGCTATATGCGGATAATAATGATGGAATTTAGGACGTAAATCGATGGGCGAAGACAGGTATTCATCCCCTTCGAGAATGATGACAGGAGCCTCAGCCGTGAGTTGCACCATGGTATCAAACCCTTCGAGTTGTGCTCCCACCATGTAGTCAAAGTCTTTTTCTAAAAAGCGTAACACGTGCAAAATCATGGCGGTGATGCTTGTTTTTCCATGGCTCCCACCAATGACAACCCGCGTCTTGTCCCGCGATTGTTCATACAAGTATTCGGGATAAGAGAAAATATGCAGCCCCAACTCCTGAGCACGCAGCATTTCAGGATTGTCCTTTCGGGCGTGCATGCCCAAAATGATGGCATCCAAATCGGACGAAATTCTGGAGGCATCCCATCCCATCGGTTCGGGCAACAAACCGTGTGCGTCCAATCTACTTCTCGATGGTTCAAAAATTTCATCATCTGAACCGCTAACATCAAACCCTTTTTTGTGCAAGGCAATGGCCAGGTTGTGCATCGCGCTTCCTCCAATGGCTATAAAATGAACTCTCATAAATTGTGCTTTCTAGGATGTATTAAACGAAGTAAAGCAAATCATAGGCTCCCTGATAAAGGGGTTTTCAGAATTATAAACAGGCGCCTGTTATCAGCCTAAATAACCCTTACTTTTTAACTCCAAATGTTTTGCAGATTGACCTCTCGAAAAAGGCCATATTTTATACCTTTGCGGTTGCACAAAAAACTATAAAAATGGCGGGTGTATTGAATGCCAGGGAGGCCCTGGAACTATTTGAAGTAGCAAAGGAAAAGCAATTTGCACTTCCAGCAGTAAACGTAATTGGAACCAACTCTCTAAACGCAACATTGGAAACAGCCAGAGATGTCGGCTCACCAGTAATTGTGCAACTGTCTAATGGTGGAGCACATTTTTTTGCAGGCAAAGGTTTGTCCAATGAAAATGAGCAAGCTGCTATTGCCGGAGCAATCTCTGCTGCCCATCACGTGCATCACTTGGCTAAACTATACGGTGTTGATGTTATCTTACACACCGATCACGCGGCCAAAAAGTTAATTCCCTGGGTAGAAGGAATGGTTTCTTACGGAGAAGAATACTACGCCCGCACCGGACGTCCTCTCTACACTTCCCACATGTTGGACCTCTCTGAAGAGCCATTGGAAGAGAACATTGCGCTGAGTAAAGCCATGCTCGAACGCATCCACAAAATTGACATGATCCTGGAAATTGAACTGGGTATCACTGGAGGAGAAGAGGATGGTGTGGACAACACCGATGTGGATGTATCTAAATTGTACACACAACCCGAAGAAACAGCATACGCCTACAGCGAACTCAACGCCATCAGCCCTAACTTCACCATAGCGGCCGCTTTTGGAAATGTTCACGGTGTCTACAAGCCAGGCAACGTAAAACTGACTCCTGAAATTCTAAAGAACTCGAAAGATCTTATCCGTCAGCAATTTAACCTGGAAGCCATCAACCCGGTCAACTTTGTTTTCCATGGCGGTTCTGGTTCCAGCGAAGCACATATTCGCGAAGCTATTTCGTACGGAGTCATCAAAATGAACATTGACACTGATCAGCAATGGGCCTTCTGGAAGGGCGTAAAAGACTTCTATACGAGCAACGAAGGATACCTGCAAAGTCAATTGGGCAATCCTGACGGTGACGACAAGCCCAACAAAAAATACTACGATCCACGCAAGTGGTTGCGAGCGGGAGAAGGTGCTTTCAAAGTGCGTTTGACACAAGCTTTCAAGGAATTGAATGCGATCGATCGCAACAAGGATGTACAAACTGTTTTGAGCTAAATCAAAACGGAGCAGTTCATTTACTTGCTTTTGGCTACTAAATAGCCAATCCAACAACTTTTAATTTACCCTTTATAACTGATAGCCATGAGTAGTGATGTAAGACAACTGGAACCAAAAGCAATGTGGAACCATTTTGCCGATTTAAATGCCGTGCCCAGAGCTTCGAAAAAAGAAGAACGCGTTATTCAGTTTATCAAGGATTTTGGCGCAAAGTTGGGTCTTCCTACTTATGAAGATGAAATTGGGAATGTGATCATCAAAAAGCCAGCAAGCGCGGGCATGGAAGATCGCGCCACTATCGTGATGCAAAGCCACCTGGACATGGTGCACCAAAAAAATGGCGACACAGACTTCGACTTCGACACACAAGGCATTGATATGTTTGTAGAAGGTGATTGGGTCAAAGCCAACGGAACCACGCTTGGATCTGACAACGGCATTGGAGTTGCCTCTATTATGACTTTGTTGGCATCAACAGACATTGCTCATCCTACATTGGAAGCCTTGTTTACGATTGACGAAGAAACAGGTATGACTGGAGCCCTTGGCCTCAAAGGAGGTTTGTTGGATGCTACTATCATGCTCAACCTCGATACAGAAGACGATGACGAGTTGACGATTGGCTGTGCCGGTGGAGTGGACATTACGGCAACTGGCAGTTACACTTCTGAAAATTTGGAAGGAGATTGGAGCTACTTCAACATGGCCGTCAAAGGCCTCTCTGGTGGACATTCAGGAATGGACATTCACAAAGGATTGGGCAATGCCAACAAACTCATCAACCGAGTATTGCATCAAGCCACGACACAATTTGGACTGCGCATTTCAAGCATTGATGGCGGTGGATTGCGCAACGCTATTCCCAGAGAATCAAATGCCACTGTAGCAGTTAAGTCAAGTGACAAAGCAGCTTTCGAGGCATTTATTACTGAGCAGGAGCAAATTCTCAAAACCGAGCACGACACAACTGACCCTGGTCTGGTTATCCTTTTGGAAGCTACTGATACGCCTTCCGGCTTTATGGATGCTTCCTTTCAAAGTCACTTGATCAAGGCTATTTACGCTTGCCCGAATGGAATTTACCGCATGAGTCCAGACATTGCTGGATTGGTTCAAACGTCTAACAACCTCGCACGCGTACTGGTAAAAGATGGTAATTATTCCATCCAATGCCTCACACGCAGTTCGGTTGACAGCGAAAAACTGGACCTGGCTGCCTCTATACAAAGTGCTTTTGAGTTGGCTGGCGCTTCCATCGAATTCAACGGGTCTTACCCAGGATGGACACCAAGACCTGGAGCAGCTATTGTTAAAATTATGAGTAACCTCTATACCGAGATGTTTGACGGAGAAGCTAAAGTTGCTGCTTGTCATGCAGGACTGGAATGCGGTATTCTCGGCACGAACTATCCAGAAATGGAGATGATTTCCTTCGGCCCCAATATCCGTGGAGCGCACTCACCTGATGAAAAAGTGCAGATCAGTTCTGTTCAAAAATACTGGAAATTTTTAATAGAAGCTCTCAAGCGCATTCCGCAAAAAGCCTGATTCTATTCACCTAATCACACCGACCGATGAAACTCTACCCTATCAACAACGGCAACTTTAAGTTAGATGGCGGAGCGATGTTTGGTGTGGTTCCCAAATCGTTGTGGCAACGAACAAATCCAGCTGACTCCAACAACATGTGTAGTTGGACGATGCGCAGTTTGTTAATTGAAAATGGCAATCAGCTCATTCTCATCGACAACGGCATGGGCGATAAACAAAGTGAAAAATTCTTTGGGTATTACTACATGCACGGGGATGATTCTTTGGACAAATCATTGGCTACTCGCGGTTTTCACCGGGATGACATCACAGACGTTTTCCTGACGCACCTGCATTTTGATCATTGTGGCGGCAGCATTCAGCTCAACAAAGACAAAACAGGTTTCGAGCCAGCTTTCAAGAATGCCAAATTTTGGAGTAACAGTGATCATTGGAAATGGGCCACAGAACCCAATGCACGAGAAAAGGCTTCCTTTTTGAAAGAGAACATCTTGCCCATACAAGAAAGCGGGCAGTTGAACTTTGTGCAAATGGACCGCACAGGTGAGACGGACAATGTGATGGTGAAAAACATCTTTGAGCATTTTTCGGCACTGACCGTAAATGGCCATACTGATGCCATGATGCTTCCACACATACAATATCAAGGTAAGACGCTGGTTTTTATGGCAGATTTGTTGCCATCTGTTGGCCACATTCCGCTCCCCTACGTGATGGGATATGACACCCGTCCTTTGCTGACTCTTGGCGAGAAAGCGACTTTCCTGGAGAAGGCGGCTGACGAAGAGTACATCCTATTTTTAGAACACGACTCTGACAACGAATGTTGCACCGTGCAACGCACCGAAAAGGGCATTCGCTTAAAAGAGAAGTTCCGATTCAACGATCTTTTCACTGGGTAGTATTTGAAATCTTCCTATCGAACAATCAACTTGCGGTAGGTCATTTCCTCGCCCAACTGTATCCTCAGAAAGTAGATTCCAGAAGCTTGTCCGGTTACATCCAATTTCTGCGAGTAACTGCCGCTGAAGCCATCTTGTGTATCACTAAACAATACCTGACCGGTGACTGTCAATAATTGAACCCTGAGGTTATCTGTCTTTTCTGTTTCCAGCTCCAAGGTAAATTGGCCATCACTTGGGTTTGGATACACATTCATCCGCAGCTCCTGCTCATCTGATTCCAATTCAGTAACAGGGTCATCCACACCAAAGAATCCCAATTTCGAAGCAGGTGTAGTCACATTGCAAGCAGTGGAGTAATTGCCCCAGGTGCCCGCAATATTCGCAGCAACCTCAACAGAATAAGTGCTGTTAACCTGCAATGCCGAACTCAAATAATTCAACTTAAACAAGTGCGAAGAGCTCCCTCGGGTGTATACTTCGTTGACTCCGGGGCCAACAACCCTGTATCGGTAATCTTGTGCTCCTGGAATTGCAACACAGAAAAGCTTTTGTCCAAAACTGCCCAATGTAATACCGCAATAACTAGCTGCCAATTGAGTGGAAGGGACTGAAGCAGGAGTGGTTATTGTACAAGCGGTGCTGTAGTTACCCCATGCACCACCAACATTGGCAGCCACTTCCACCGAATAGCTACTTCCAATTTGAGGAGAAGCACTGAGGAAGGTTAGTTTAAACAGATGGGAAGCACTGCCCCGCACATACACTTCGTTGACTCCGGGGCCAACCACGCGGTACCGGTAATTCGCAGCTCCCGGAACCGCTACGCAGTATAATTTTTGTCCAAAACTGGTCAGCGTAATGCCGCAATAGGCAGCTGCCAACTGAGTCACTTGCACTGTGGAAGGTGTTGTTACAGAACAGGATGTCCCGTAATTGCCCCACGTCCCGGCAACATTGGCAGCAACCTCAACAGTGTATGTACTACCTACTTGAAAGGATGAACTCAAATAGTGCAACTTAAATAAATGAGAGGAACTGCCTTTTGTATAGACCTCATTCACTCCTGAGCCAATCACACGGTAACGATAGTCCTGAGCTCCAGGAACAATATCCGGATACAAACTCTGACTAAGGCTTGTGACGGTAATACCACAATAAGCAGTCCCCAACTGAGTGGTGGGCACTGAAGAAGGAGTTGTCACCGTGCAAGCCGAACCATAGCCACCCCACACACCGGCAAGTTGCACGGCTACTTCAACTGAATAACTGCTTCCAATCTGCACAGATGAGCTGAGGTAAGACAATTTAAACAAGTGCGAGGAACTGCCTTTTACATACACCTCATTCACACCCGGACCAATTACCCGATACCGGTAATTTTGGGCTCCAGTAATGATGTCGCTGTATAAACTCTGACCGATACTGGTCAAGGTAATGCCGCAATAGGCTGTTCCCAATTGTGTTTGATTGTTGCAGCCATCCACCGTCTCAGTAGCAGTCACTGTGCAACCATTTGCGTCTGTAATTGTTACTGTGTAATCTCCTGCCGTTAATGAGGCTATTGTAGAATTCGCAGCTCCGTTAGACCAGGAGTAATTGTAGGAAGGAGTTCCTCCTGATGCGCTGGCCGCTGCCTGACCATCATTCCCAGGATTACAGCTTTCATCAATGCTTGTTAAAGAAGATACGACTACCGCTGTAGGCTGGCCAATCGTGACCGAAGCTGTAGCGGTGTTACTGGCATTATCTGTCACAGTTACCGTATAAGTTGCCGCGGCCAAACCTGTCGCTAAGGCCACAGCACTTCCGTTGCTCCAAGAAAAGGAATAACCCGGTGTTCCTCCACTGGCAACTGCGGTAGCCTGGCCATCTGACGAACCATTGCAACTCGCATGATTATTTACCGTAATTGACACCGAAGGAGCTGTCACAACAGTTGGGAAAAGCAAGGCATAATCTTCTGTTTGCCCGTATTGTGAGTTGTAACAAGAATTCGAAATGGTGTTACCTGACCAATCAGAGATAACCCTCATGCGGACATAACTGCCGGTTGCAGGACTTGCAGGAGTGGTCAATGAACCAGTGTGTATAGTATCATTGGAAGAACTCAACACGTTTTCACCAGCATCCGTAAAATCACCATCGTTGTTGTAATCAATGTATACTTCTACATCTTGATTGTTGGTACCTCCTGTAAACACAGAAATGTTGTAGAGCGTGCCAGGCTGCACATTTGTCCCTTGATGGCAAGAGTGATCAACATACCCTCCATCGCCCACTGCATTGCCGCTGGAAACATTGATGTCTTCAAACGTCACATTGTGGATACCCATGTTAAAACCGTTTGACAAATTGGTCGTTGACGGGGTGCAAACCGCAGCAACCGGTGCTGGCGTAGTAATAGGAGTAGCTCCCAATGAACTGAGCAAACCTGACCGGGTGGTGTAGAGTGCAGCACGCATTCTGGTTTTCTGGGCAGAAGTATACATGTCCGCACATGCCTGACTTGAATAATTCATGTAATTATTGAGTACCAATCCGTAGGTGGCACCAGTACATGTATTGTTCGTTCCCGTTGGGCAATTACTGGCTTGACGAATGTGCACCTCAGTATCAGAGCAACAATCCCCGCTGCCGCTGCCACAATTGTTACCAGCGACTGGACAACTGGCACCACTGTTATCTCCTTCAAAGGTGTGGTACAGATTCAGGTAGTGCCCTACTTCATGGGTAAATGTCCTGCCCAGATTGTTGAAAGAGTTTACCGTTCCCAAACTACCAAAAGCGGAATGGAGAATAACGACACCATCCACCGCAGAAGAAGCTCCCGGAAAGTAGGCATAACCTTGTATTCCAAACAGTCCGTTGTTGTTTTCAATTTCTGACACCACCCAAACGTTCATGTAGTCTGTATTGGGCCATTTACTTAAGTTTTTAATGTCTTGTTCTACCGCTCCAGATCCTTGCCCTGCAGAAATTCCTTCTGTGGCATAATTCGTAACCGAGCTGCCATTGACCCGCACAATTCCTGTGGTGGCATTGCAATTGGGATCGCGAGTAGCTAAAACAAAGTCAATCTCTACGTCAACTCCAGCAGCATCTCCATGCGTTCCCGGAGTTTTTCGAAATCGATCATTCAACTGGGTCATGGCACTATTAATCTGTGCATCGGAGATATTTGCCCCAACACCGACAGCTTGTCCTGAATGGATTATATGTACCACTACAGGTATTTCTAATACACCGTTGTTCGAGAATTGTGCTCCATTTCCACCGCCCAAATTTTGCACCACCGATTGAATATGTGCCTCATTGGCCTGAATAATGGAGGCATATCCCGGATCAGTTTGCAGCAGGTTTTCGTGCAAAAGATGCGCGGCACACTGCTCTACATTTTGGGACTGGACGGATTCAATTGAAAGGAATGTTGCCAATAACGCTACTAGAGTTAGCATTATTGAATGGCGAAAGACAGGAAGGTTCATCAAAAGAAGATTTGTTCTGGCAAGGACAAACAATTTTACGGCTAATCCCCCTTCGAGTTTCGAAAAAGCAAAAACATTTTTCAACAACTATTGCAGGGATACACAATAGTAGCCAGGTTCCCTATTTAATAGTCTTTGCACCAATGGCACTGACAAAAAGAACATTCCCTAAATCATCATAACCAGAGAATATTTCATCTCGATTCTCCTCCAGCACTTTGGCCCTAAAACCCAGGATAGTGAGGTCAGCATCCCGTGATTTGCTGTTGATGATGGATTTGATGTCTACTTCTTCAGATTGGGGCAACAATTCGATGTTGTTGCGGGAAATAGGCAGGCGCCCAGCCTTGATGAGAGAAAGCAGTCGTTCTTTTTGTGTTTCGATCTCCCCTTCCGGATAAATTGAAAATATTTTGATGGTTCCTTTCTTCCACTCGGGATGGCCTAATAATATGTAAGCCAGCAGAATCATCAAATTCGAGTTCTCATAATCCTGAGAGGAAATCCAGATGTGGATGTTTTTTTTGTACCCAAATCCTTTGTAGGAAGTTTTTAGAATACACACATCGAAATCAGTGGCTCGCAGTAATCCGTAATTTTTCACAACCTCATCGACCGATTCGGGCTCAGATTCTGAGAATTCAAACAGGATCATGTTGTTTCCTTTGCCTGACACACCTGACAATTGAACAGACTGGGCAATGGCTGAGGTGTAAGATGGACTGATGATGGTATCGAGGTAAACTTTACTGTGAAACCCCTCAATCAAATGCACTAAGCGTTCCTTCACTCTCAGTGATCGTTGATACGTTTCCTTGGACAAAAATCCATCAATCAAATGAATGTAGGTTCCGAAACCGTATTTGTAAGAAAGCCAACGCACCATATCGAGCGCAGTGCGTCTTCGGAAAGTATCCTTGGAAATACAGATAAGAAATGGACGCCAACTATCTTCACCTGCCTCTTTGTCCCGCTTTTGCAAAAAGACCTGTAACTCTCTACTTATCTGAAAAATAACGCCTTTCACCAGGTTTGCTAACCCGACCTTTTCTGTGCTGATTTTACTGGCCCAGAAGTAAACCCCTACCATCGAAACAATGGCAAAAATGGCGTAGAACAAATCCATTTTAAACATCAGGAAAAAACACAACAACGCACCAAACAGAGAAATGTACCACTTCGACCGGAAGGTTGGACGGTAAGAAGGATCGGCAGCGAAATGTTCCAGAAAGGAAATCATACAAATCGCGCCATATGTGACCATAAAAAACATGGAAATGATCCGCGCAACAGAGTTGATATCCCCCATCGCGATAAAAATAAATGCAATGACACAAGTGACCACCGAAGAATTTACCGGTTCGTTTGTTTTGGGACGCCCCTTCCCTACCCATTCGCTCACTCCAGCAGGAAAAATCTTATCGGCACCAAGTGCTTGCAAAGTCCGAGGAGCGATCATCACCGAACCTAAAGCAGAAGAGACTGCCGCGCAAGCAAGCCCAATTGGGATAATAGGTCCCCAGTAGGCAATTTTAGACATGATGAGTTCATCAGATGCTAAATCTTCCGGACTAGCAGAATAGAAGAGTTTAAAAGCAACGGCAATGTATACAACAATACCTGCGACAGTCGCCCAAAGTGTTCCTTGAGGAATGGATTTTCGTGGTTCCTTCAAATCGCCTGAAAGTCCCAACCCGGCAGCGATGCCTGTAAAAGCGGGAAAGATGATGGTAAAAACAAAGAAGAAACTGTCGGGTGGTGCTTTTCGACCATTGGCGTCTAACACCCACTGGACCGTGGTAAACATAGAATCAGCCGCTGGTGAATAGGCACTGCCAGCAAAGAAAAAAGCGATGGACACAAACAAGACCACCACCACGATATAGAGGGCTTTCACACCAATGTTTGCTCCCTTCGTCAACATCAAAATCGTGAGCAACGCCATCACAATCAGGCCGATCAGGCGATTGTCCAGCGCGATACCTCCATACAGGTAATTGGAATTATACCATTCCATAAGGGGTTCACACGCCACTGCAAAAGCAATCACGTAAAAAGCCACACTGATGGCCTGCGATAAAAATAGAGCCACACCAATAGCTGCTCCGGTGTTGAGTCCGAAAGAGCGGGAAATCATATAATAGGCGCCCCCGCCTTCCACCTTTTGATTGGTCGCAATTTCTGCAACCGCAAAGGCGGTAGGAATAGTAACCAAATGTCCCAGAACGATAATAAGCAGAGCGCCTCCCAAACCAACATGGGCCACGGCATAACCGAAGCGCAAAAACAAAATGGCTCCCAGTATGGTGGAAATAGCCGTCATAAAGACCGGCAATGTTCCCATTGTAGCAGCAGCGTTTCCTAAAGACTTTTTCATCAGCTTATTTACGGGGGGTAAATCTAAAAAAAAATCAATAGTTGCGTCCCTACTTTTCTTTTACAACTCCTTTCGACAGGGGTTTGAGGTGAAATCGTAATTTAGCCGTCCAAAGCGAATTGCTTCCATGGAATCAAAAGAGCCATATTATCAGCGAGTTAACGGTTGGAACATCCGACTGGCTCATTTTCTTGCCCATTACCTCACCACCCATCGTGTGTGGCCATTTGGAGCGATACAGGTTTTTCTATGTCAATTATTGGTTGCTTCCAAAAGTGAGGCTATCATTTGCCCCACCAATTACAACTTTGACATCATCGTACATCCCGGTGTTGACAAAGGGCTTGAAAAAAGCATTTATTACTATGGTTCCTATGAAGCGGGCACCATTTCGGTTATCGGCAAGTACCTGCGCACAGGAGATACCTTTATAGACATTGGAGCCAACATAGGGTTCGTATCACTTTGTGCCGCTAACATTGTAGGCAGCAAAGGCCAGATTTATTCCTTCGAACCAGAACCTGACACACATCAAATCTTACAAAACAACATCCAAATCAATGGCTTCGACCAAATCATAGCCACAGAAATAGCTCTGGGTTCCGAGCCTGGTTCGGCTCCAATTTTTGGACGAACCACTGAAGGCAATCGTGGAGCCGCCACCATGATGGTTGAAAACAACGATACTGTCGGCACGGAGGTGCAAGTGGAAACACTGGATAATTTTGTGGACAGGCATCAAATTTCCAACATCCGCATGATCAAGCTGGACGTTGAAGGATGGGAAAAACAAGTGTTGTTAGGTGCTAAAAAATTACTCTCCGGCCCCGATGCACCCATCATATGTCTGGAAGTCTCCGGCACGTTGAAGGAACGAACTGATTTAATTGAAACATTAATGTCCATCAACAATTACCGATTATTCCGGCTGCAAAAATCCAAGGCATTCCCTTCGCAACTCATCGAAGTTCTTTCCGAGGACGATCTGCCGGAACACGACAACCTGTTTGGTTTTGTGAGTGGAGGCCCGTTATAGTTTTGCAATAAACGCTCCCCGCTCGCGGACTGAGTAGAAGGATAAATCCAAATCACCGGCCTCTTCCTCCCACCTTTTGACCATCCAACGGGGTGTTGATGAATCCACAATCCAGGTTTCAGCTGCAATTAATTGAGTCATGTCTTTTAATGGACATCTGTTGTTACCGGTGATAATCGCAAAATCAACCTGAATCGGACTATCAGCTGACATTCCACAAAAAGAGGAATCTACATAAGCTATGGTCTTATCACAAAAGTCAACAAAATTACCTGTGCCATGAATGGTGGCAGCAGAATTTTTCTGAGGAACTTTTGGTAATAATGAACGATCCAAAGCTTTGGCTTGATCAAGCCCCAAATCCCACCAATTGTGTTTGATGTGAAAAAGCATTTTTTGTGGGTCGTTGAGCAATTCGGACTCTGCAATAAATAGGCTGTTCTGACCATTAACAAAATCAACTGCGGAGGTATTCTTCACATTATATACTACCAGCATCCGTTGATTCTTCCGCTCAATTTTTGAAATTACCTGCCACACCATAAAAAGGCAACAACAGACAAGTCCGAGTTTCAACAACCTTATCCTTCGGAGGGACAAGTAGATCAACAACAACCCGATGAGGAAATAGATGAACCAGGTCTCGGCAATGGAGAAGGATATGCCTTCAGAAATGGAATAGGGCATCTTTTCAATGAACAAAATGGCTGCGTTCAGCGCTTTCACAAAATAATTCAACCCCAGCGCCAAAAGATCTTGCAGCCAGGCGAAGGGAGAACTTATCAGCACCAGTATTCCAGTATAAATCACCACCGTTGCAGCGGGGATAACCACCAGGTTGGAAATGAGAAAATAATTTGGAAACTGATGAAAATAGAGCAGGCCCAATGGAAATGTGGCAATTTGTGCCGCTATCGAAACGGCCGTGATGCCCCAAACCTTGTCCAACAGCCAATTGTCAACCTTGATCAACTCGTATAATGGAGGTTGAATAAAAACAATTCCGAGCACGGCCAGGTAGGAAAGTTGAAAACCTACTTCCATGATTAAAAAAGGGTTGATCAATAACAGCAAGATGGCCGAAGCCGCCAACGTGTTGTAGATGTTCGAATTCCTTTTTGATGCTTTTGATATGATGACAAACGAGAACATGGTCGCTGCCCGAATGACCGAAGGTGATAACCCCGTTATCAATGCATAAAGCCACAGTGCGAGCAAAACAAGCACTGCCCTGATGATGGGTCCGTGCCGAAAGCGATCGAGAAATGATAGTAGCTGCGCCAAAACGAGGTAAATAATACCCACGTGCAATCCAGAAACGGCCAACACATGCATGGCCCCAGCGCTGGCATACGCCCTGCGCAACTCATCGTCCAAATCGTTTTTGTACCCCAACACCAAGGCGGAGACAACGGCCATTTCATCGCCCTCAATTCCCGCATCTCGAAAAATGTCCAATAAATCACTTCTCAACTGATGCGCCCACCGATAGATACTGAGGGTCGGTGGCAAACTTTCAGCAAAGTGCCATTGTGTGGATTTCGCATAACTCTGCACATAAATTTGATGGAAGGAAAGGTATTGCCGGTAATCAAATTCACCCGGATTTTGAGGCGGAACAATGAAGTTAAGTTTTGATTGAAACAAGAATTTATCGCCATGCTGAAGCTTCAAAGCGCGTTCGTCTTTTTCAAGATACAGCAGCACCTTTCCCTGCACCTGAGCTGCTGCTTCCTTGCTCGACAATTGCCGCACTTCAACAATCGTTTTCACCGATCGTTCTTTTTCCTGGGGGGCATTAACAACCTCTGCCTCCAGCATTCCGGCATCCAGGTGGTGTAAAATATGGCCCTTATCATAATGCGCTACATGCCCAATACACAGCAGATAACCAAAAGCTATTAGTAGCAAATATACTGCACCGCCATGCACCCAGCGTAGCGCATATTTATCGTGCAGGTTTCTGAAAAAGGTGACGCCTGCAAGAATTCCCAACAGTATCAGGCAAATCAAAAAAGGAATGGGTATCGAAACAGGCAGATAAGCGGCCAGAAGGATGCCAGCAACAAATGGAGGAAGTAATCGAAGTAAAGGAGCCCTTTTCCAGGTATAATCCATGCCAACAGTAATTCGAAGCAGCGATTACTACGATCGCGCATCCAATGGGGGAGGCTAGTCTATCAAAAATAGAAAGTTTTCTGAATTATTCTGCCCGGAAGAAATCAATGACAGAAATGTTGATGAGGTGCACGTCTTTGTAATAATAGTGGAGTATGTCCTTATAAAGCACCCCATTATAGGCCATATTCATAGCGCCTTCCTGGCAAAGTCCCACGCCATGTCCGTAGCCACGGCCCTGGAAATAGACGGTATCACCGACCGTTTCAATATCAAAAAATGCCGAAGAAAAACGCCAGTCCCTACGGATGGTTTTGAGTTCAACGTGTGGAAATTCGGGAGTCAGTACAAACTGGCGATCATCGTTACAAAAGAAGAGCGCTTTTTCCCGGTAAACTGAATCCTCAATGGGGTAATTGAATTTTTTCTTCAGGTAACTCAGCCACTTATCCCGATTTATTTGTTGGTGCCAATAGGAATGGTTGTGCCTTCTGCAACTTGTATCTTCCCGCGCCCGCAAATAGGTTACGGCATTGGTCCATACATCTTCAGAATTGCAGGTTTCTCCACCACAATTGGAGCTAAAGGCAGCGGTAATCAAGTTAATATCACTGTCCACCACCACGATGCCAATGGATTGTTTCACGCCTTCTACGATATCTGGATTCCCTGTGCTTCTACTGTGATATACCTGACAATGTACCTTGTCACACAATTGAAATCCTTCACCTTCATGCCTGCGCAGGTTGTTGAGAGCATACGTTCGGCAGATTACAGCCTGGACCTTATAATACTCCAATGGCTCTTTGGTGCCGGCCTCGGACTCTACCACCCCAGCCACATAATGTTCGATAAATACATTGTTGATTGTTCTGAGCTTATTCCCAAAAGCCCGCACGGTTAAGTTATCGTAATACGTTCTCTGGGGCCGGGAAGGTAAAGTTGGTTTAATCTTAAAACTACAGCCCCAGCGTTTCTTTTTGAGCTCCACCTTAGTATAGGTGCCAATAAGCTCCGCCAGGTTTCGGACTTGCACGGTTCCATTTTGAGCTTTTAACTTGAGGATATTGCCTTGGCCAATGTCCCGAAGTTTGCTGCCATTGACGTAAAGTTCATAGTCTCCCTGCTCCGCAACAAACAACACCGACTGGGGTTCTTCTTTCCAAAAGATACCGATGTTCAATGTTCTAACTTCTGCCTGAACAGTGCCAGAAAAAAGGGGGGCAATAAATAAGAATAGTGTAAAAAAAACAGCAAAAACGCGCATAGAGGCCAAAAATACTGATCGCCTTCCGAGTTTTCTCAGGCCTGGCGAAGAGTTTTCAACATTAGAGTCGCAGTATTTTTTGAAGCCCCTTCTCCTCCCAGATCAGCTTTTAGCTTTCCATAGTCGGCCAACATCTTGGTTCGATAAGGGCCATCTTCGGAAATCGCTCGCAGTTCCTCTTCTAGCGTGTCTGCATTAAACTCGGCCTGGATGAGTTCTTTTACCACTATCCTGTCCATAATGAGGTTGACCAGTGAGATGTACCCAACTTTGATCAACCGCCTGGCGATTTGATAAGATATTTGGCCGCCTTTGTAGCAAACCACTTCGGGCACTCCAAACAATGCTGTTTCCAAAGTGGCCGTTCCCGATGTTACCATGGCAGCATGTGCGCTCCGAAGCAAGGGATAGGTTTTGCTTTTTAGCACCTTGATAGGATTGTTTCCAATTAGCTCAGCATAAAATTCAGCTGTAATGGATTTAGCTCCGGCAATCACAAATTGATATTCAGGAAAACGCGCTGCTGCCGAAAGCATAATTGGCAGCATCTTTTTGATCTCCTGTTTTCTGCTTCCCGGAAGCAAAGCCACAATTGGTTTATCGTCTAGTCCATTGGCAGTTCGAAAACCTGCTAAGCTGTCGGTGCCAAAATGTGCAATGGCATCGAGCAACGGATGTCCAACAAAATGCACGTCCATATCAAAACGGGCGTAAAACGCTTTCTCAAAAGGCAGAATAACGAACATCTCATCGACATTCTTCTTAATGCCATGCACCCTGGACTGCTTCCATGCCCAAATCTGGGGAGAGATGTAGTAAAAGACTTTGATGCCCGCAGCTTTTGCAAATTTGGCAATGCGCAAATTAAAACCGGGATAATCAATCAGAATCAATACATCTGGTTGAAAGGATAAAATATCGGCCTTGCAAAAACTAATATTTTTAAAAATGGTTCGGAGATTGAGAATTACTTCAGCAAATCCCATAAATGCCAAATCACGGTAATGCTTCACAATGTCACCACCCTGATCCTGCATCAAATCGCCCCCCCAGCATCGAAAGTTGGCGTCAGCATCTTGCTTCTTCAGCTCGCGCATTAAGTTGGAACCATGCAGGTCACCAGAAGCTTCTCCAGAAATAATGTAATACTTCACGTAAGGATTGTTTGTGGCAATTATATAAACTTAAAGAACAGCACTACAGGCACATATAAAAATGTACCAGCCAGAACTCCTCTTGCTCCATAGTAATAACCAGCACGATTTAACAGCAGAAACAGCAACAAGTTGAAAAGCAAGGAAATGGAAGTCACAGGGGCATGCAAAGCCGTATTGGCAATCACGGCCCCCATGTAATCGTCCGCAGAACGGTGCGGAAATACGGTGAGGTAATACAAAAAGTAGAGCCAGAACCCGCAAAAAGGACCGATAATCCCCAACCCTATGCCGGTCCAGGCTTTGTCAAAAAATCGTTTCATTGCTCCCAACTTTTTAATTCATCCAATGCATCGTAAGCCGTTAGGTCCGATTGTGTTGGAACTACCGATACATACCCTTTCTTCAATGCATTGACATCTGCATCCTCTCCTTCGTCCAAATTGATAAATTGGCCACCCATCCAGTAATACTCTTTCCCTGCGGGGTCTTTACGTGTGTCAAATTCTTCTTTCCAAACGGCTTTGGCTTGTCTGCAAACGCGAATACCCATTATTTCTGACGTTCTGAGACGGGGAATATTGACATTCAAACAAACTCCATTCGGTAAGCCATGCTCCAAAATCTGTTGAACAATGATTCGAGCGTATTTCCTGGAGGCACTGAAATCAGCATCTATAGAATGGTCTAACAAGGAAAAACCAGCGGAAGGAATGTTTTCCAAAGAACCTTCGATTGCCGCAGACATTGTTCCTGAATAGATGACATTGATAGAAGAATTCGCTCCGTGATTGATTCCAGAAATAATAATATCAGGCTTTCTCGGTAAAATAATGTTGACAGCCAGCTTGATACAATCGACCGGAGTGCCCGTGCAGCTGTAAATTTCCAACCCAGGTTCTTTCCGAACGAGGCTGGTCCGCAAGGTAGCGTCAATGGTAATTGCATGGCCAGAGCCCGATTGCGGTTTGTCCGGAGCAACCACAAAAATGTCTCCCAGTTCCTGCACAGCCTCAATGAGAGCATTGATTCCCGGTGCTGTTACTCCATCATCATTACAGATTAAAATCAGCGGCATTTGCAGTAATTGATTGATTCTTTGGCAAAACTACTTTTTATTTCACTATCCGCTTCCAAGTAAAAAATGATTGTCACAATTCATTGAAATACCATTGCCATCCACATAGATTTATAGAGAAAAAAAACAAATTCGTCTATAAATTCACCGCACTCATCATATTTCAAAAAGGTAACCTTATCTAAAAATATCTACTAGGATTCCAATTAAATTGACAATGATTGCTCTATGTAGATAATCACAAGTTCAAATATTCACTATCTTGGCTAATCATTAAATATTCTTGAATAAATTAAATTCCTATTCACTATGAAAAAATTATTTACTATTCTTTTACTTTCAAGTCTCGTCATGGGAGCGGCTACAGCCCAAAAGGTTTTTGTCTTTGACATGACAGGTACTTGGTGTGGTTTTTGTCCTGATGCCGGAATCATCCTGCACCAATTGGAGGCAGATTACCCCGAAACTTTTATTGGCATGGGTGTGCACAACTCCGATGACATGGAAATTCCTGAAGGTGCTCTTATGGACAACTTCTTCCAAGTTTCTTCTTACCCTGGAGGTATGGTTGACCAAGTTTTGTTTCCTGGACAAACTAAAGTAAGCGTTAGCCGTTCTAGCTGGGCTTCTTTGGTTGCTCAACGTTTGAACGAGACACGTCCTTTGGATATTGAAATCCACAGCGCTGTTATCGACAACACTACTGATGAGATTTATGTAAAAGCTACTATCCACGTTACTGGTACTGGTTTTGACAGAAACTCTGCTCGGGTTCACCTAATGTTGACGGAAGATGACGTTGTTGTTCCTTCTGATCCACAAATCAACTACTACTCTTCTCAAAGTTCTGGTGCCGGTGGTCCAAATCACCCTTACTACAATGAGCCAGCTTCTTGGGCAGATTACGTGCACGATGATGTTTTGCGTGCTGCACCTACAAGCGCAAGCGGATTGGGTCAAGCTAATGTGTTGAAAAACAGTTTAACTGACATTGGTGTTCAGTGGACATTTGATGCTCCAACTAACGCTGCCGGTGGTTTGAACACTGACAACTTGAGAGCTGTTGTTATGGTTACTGAGTACAACCCTACAGATCCTAACCAGGATGGTAACGCAGTTTTGAATGGGAATGACTTGCACATCGTAAAGTATGACAAAGGAAACATCAACCACCCAAATCACCCTGAGAATCCTTCTAACTGGGTAACTGGAATCAACAGCATTGATGCTGCTGATGTTGAGGTATCTGTTTACCCTAATCCTGTTTCAGAATTGGGTATCATCAACTTCACTTTGCCACAAAACGAAAACGTGACTGTTGACTTGTACAACATGTTGGGTCAAAAAGTTCAAGCTATCAAAAGTGGTTTCATGGCTGCTGGTGTTCAGCAAACTGCTGCTATCGATGCAGCAAATTTGACTGAAGGCGTTTACCTGTTGAAAGTTACTGCAGGTGAAACTAGCATTACTGAGCGTGTTGTTATTGCCAAATAGGGTATAAACAACAACCCTTAACATATTAAGCGACCTCGATTTTCGGGGTCGCTTTTTTTTTGCCATTTCGTCTATCATACCTGACATTTTTTCTACTTTTCTTCCAAAACCCTGTCAAATTTTAAAAAGGAATATTTTTTGAGTATAGCGATACGATATTTGAGAAGAATGAACGTCTTAAAGACTAACGCGTAAAAAGAACAGCTATGGGATTATTTGTAATCATTATTTTCTTCATGCTTTTGAGCATGTGGGTCGGAAGCAAATTAAAAAAACGTTTCAAGGAATATTCGCAGATACCAACTTCTTCCGGGTTGAGTGGCGCGGAGATTGCACAAAAAATGCTTCGCGACAACAACATTCATGATGTCTCTGTCACCAGTGTTGAAGGAAAGTTGACAGACCACTACAATCCAGCAAACAAGTCTATCAATTTGAGCCACGATGTATATCATGGACGTAACGTTGCCGCTGCAGCTGTTGCCGCGCATGAAACAGGCCATGCCGTACAACATGCCACCGCTTATGCGATGCTGGCCCTCCGTTCGACATTGGTACCAATTGTCAACCTTAGTTCAAAGCTGATGAACATCATTTTCATCGTGAGTCTTTTCGGAGGATTTGCTTTGGGAATGGGTTGGGAAATTGCCCTTTACATCATCATCGCTGCGCAGTCCATGATAACCCTGTTTAGTTTGGTGACATTGCCAGTCGAATTCGATGCCAGCAACCGCGCACTGGTGTGGTTGGAAAGCAGCAGAATTACAACTGGAGAAGAACATTCCAAAGCTAAGAATGCTTTAAAATGGGCAGCCAGTACATATTTGGTATCTGCCTTGGCAGCAATATCTACGTTGCTATACTTTATTCTCGCCTTGGTTGGACGAGACTAATTTCACGACTTGATTTATACGGTTTATCGCGGATCATTATCACATGGTTCGCGATAAATTTGTTAATCTTGTATAAATCAAAAAACGTATGAAATCCGGTTTCCTTATTGGGATTTTTACCACCCTCAGTCTGTCGCTTTTCGCTTCCTACGACAACCCCATTCTAATAGAATCTAAAATCAAGGATGTTACTGTTTTCCTTAGCGGTGCACAGATACAACGCAATGCGAGCAAAATGGTGGCAAGCGGCACACACTATGTCAAGTTTGTCAACCTTAGTCCACGAATCAATGTGGAAAGCATACAGGTTGCTGGCAAAGGAAATGTGACCATTCTAAGCGTTTCTCACCAACTCAACGACCAGCAAGAAGCAAACATGCCTCCGCGTGTAAAATCGCTTCAAGACTCTTTAAACGCGTTCAAGTTTGAGTTGGAGTTCAACCAAAACATGAAGTCCGTTTTCGAAGAGGAAAAACAAATGATTTTAGCCAATAAGCGCATTGGCTGGGAGAAATCAAGTTTTGCCATCGAAGACGTAGAAGATTTGGCTGACTTTTACCGCGACAGGCTGGCCGACATTATGCTGAAAATACTGGAACTAAAGTCGAAAGAAAAAAAGACCAGTGCTCAAATTGCGCGATTGAACCGGCAACTCAAAGAACTCGACAATACCTGGACACGTTCATCGGGGGAAATCATTGTAGAAGTTTCAGCTTCTTCGAATGGTATCGCTCGCTTTGAATTGAGTTATTTGGTGGATGGTGCCGGATGGCTTCCCACGTATGATCTACGGGCCAATGACATCAGTAGTCCGGTGAAACTAAAGTACAATGCCAGAGTCTTTCAAAGCACTGGAATCTCATGGGACCAGGTCGAACTTACGTTGGCTACAAGCAACCCCAACTTAAGTGGCTCCAAGCCAAACATTGCCCCGTGGACGCTGTATTTTCAATTGCAAAATGCCGATAGAAAAATAGCTTCTTATAATGGGAAAATGATGCTCAATCAGCAATCGAATCGAAAAGTTGATAGCAAAATATTTGGCGGAAATACCAGTGGATACAATTTACAGGCTCCTGGCGAGTATGCGCTGGTTTCAGAAGGCCAAACCAATGTAGAATTTGAGATTGCTGTACCGTACAATATTCCTTCGGACGGCCGGAAGCACTTGGTTAATATCAATAGTTTTGAGCTGCCAGCTTCTTACGAATACTACAGTGCCCCCAAACTGGAGACAGATGCATTTTTGTTGGCAAAAGCAGTGGGACGTGATGACTTAAATTTGCTATCTGGAGAGGCGAACCTTTATTTTAAGGAGACCTATATCGGCAAATCTTTCATTGATATGGCCAATACGGTTGATACCCTCAACCTATCGCTGGGAAGGGACAATGGAGTGGTGGTGACCCGCAAGAAAATCAAGGATTTTGTAGAAGACAAGATTATTGGACCCAACAAAAAGGAGACTCTGGGCATCGAGATTACTATCCGGAATACAAAAAAGACAGCCATCAATCTGCTGCTCGAAGATCAAATCCCGGTTTCTTCCAACAAAGACATCCAGGTCAGCCTCGACCAAGCAAAAGGAGCCCAACACTCTGAGCAAACCGGTATTCTTCAATGGAATGTTCAACTGAACCCATCCGAGACAAAAAAGTTCTTTTTCCGCTATACGGTCAAATATCCCAAAGACCAAACTATCAACTTATAAGCAGGCAGGTTTGAACAACGCCAGGCAACTTAAAGCCGTCATTTTTGATATGGACGGCCTACTTTCTGATACCGAGCCACTGTGGCGAGAAGCAGAAAAACAGACCTTTTTAAAAGTCGGCATTGCACTGACTGATGCCATGTGCATGCAAACCATGGGATGGCGCACCAATGAGGTCATCAGTTACTGGCACCAACAACATCCGTGGGACAATATATCGTTGGAGGAAGTAGAAGAAGATTTACTTACTGGTGTCCAGCAACTTATGAGCGAAAAAGCCACTGCGATGCCAGGAGTCTATGATACCTTGGAGTTGGCTAAAAAGGAATCACTCAAAATTGCCCTGGCTTCCTCCTCCCCTTTTCGCTTGATCAACACGATTGTGGACAAATTGGAAATCCGGGATTACTTTAGCGTGATTTGCTCGGCACAAGACGACCAGTATGGAAAACCGCATCCGGGTGTTTTCATCCGCACCGCTGATGCCCTGGGAGTGGCCCCAATGGACTGCCTGGTATTTGAAGACTCTTTCTATGGAGTCATAGCCGGTATTGCGGCAAAAACGACCGTGGTGGCCGTTCCAGATCCGCATGATTTCAATGCTCAAAAATGGTGTGTTGCCAACCGGAAAATTAGATCGCTCACGGAGTTTGACTCGTTTTTGGTGTCTGGGTAGCACTTTCTCTACCGTCAATTGCAAAATAAGATAGAAATCTGCGATTAAACTGAAACCTTTCGAAAGGACTCTCGTTAAGGTATATGTATTCAATAATTGCTGTTAAGTGATTAGAGTTTCATAGTTTGATGGTTTAGGAAGAGCGGGTTGGTGCCCGCTTTTTTCTTTTCATCCCGCCAGAAAAGTCACTATTTCCTAGTTTATTAATAGGAGTTCAATAATTTTGGTAAATCACCATCCCTGATCAGCACAATGATCAAAGTACTTAAATACAGTTGCTGTTTCTTTTCAATGCTTGTTCTTTTTGGCTGTGATCAGAAAAATGGACCCGCTGAAGAACAAACTCAAAATGCTCCGGCACTGCTGGACAACGAGGCTGTACTGTACCTGGTCGATGATTATTGGGCCAATCCCTTTGAATTTGGCAATCCAACGATAGCCAACATTCGTGATCAAATGGGTGGAGACATCGTTCTGGACAAACAACCTTTTCAAAATCGAAACAACCCCGCACAGATTGATACGGTGGTTACACTCAAAATCGATGCTTCAAAGTTTGTTTTCTACAAAGGAGTTGATTACGAAATTTTTTATTACGCTTCTGTACAAGACGATAGGATTAAATTCGAACGCAACATTTACATTGGATGTTCGAAGAAACATTTTGCGAACCAGTTCAAGGAGATAAAAGGCAAGTTTGAATTGCCAGACGTGATTCAGGTTGGCAATGCCGAACGACTGGATATCTTCAATTTTATCTTTCAAAATGAACGGTTGGCTACGGTCATCTACGATGGTAACATCGACTGATTCATTTTCAAGTTAATCTCCCCTAATCCTTTTCCCGCCTTTACTTTTTGACTGCTTGATACTGCTCCAGCATCAAAGAAACCTGCGTTTACACACACCAACTAAAAAGACGCAAAAGAAAATAATTCAATTAATTATTTCGAATAAATGAAAAATTCAAAACAAAATGCAACTATTCAAGCATTAATCAGTATATTTAAGGAAAGAGTATTAGCGTAATTGGTTTCATTTTAAGTGTCGGGCAACTAACAAAGATGAAGGTTTCATCTGGTTAGTTGTTCTTTTTTAGTACCAATAAACAAGTGCCCTCGATGCCCATTATCAGTCAAAAAACACAACCCTATGAGCAAACATTTACCTTTCTTTCTTGCTGCCTTCTTCCTGTTTTCCATTCAACTTTCTGCTTCCAGGTATAGCAAGGTTGACGCCATCCATGCTCCAACAATTTCATTGGAAAAGCACATTAAAATTTACCCAAACCCCGTAACGGATTATGCTTTTGTGGGTATCGATAACTTTGAGTTCGAAAAATTGGAGGTCCGAGTATTGGATATTCTAGGCAATACCCTGATTAAAAAGGACATCTTAATGGAAGCTGCACGTGTTGAAATTCCCAAAATAGATATGAGTGCCCTACATGAAGGCGTGTACCTTATCGAAATATTGGACCGTGAAAGCAAAAAAAGACACACACAAAGGCTGGTCAAAAGGTAATCACCTTCGCTTCAGAATTCTCCAGATACTGGTGAATTCAGTTTCACGATAATAGCTATATTGCGGCATGTGGAACGCAATTAAAGACTGGTTCAACCGAATCCACTGGTACCAAATCGGTTACTTCTTAGTGACGGCATTGTTGATTTGTGGTCCTGCCTTTTTCAATCGATTCCCGCTTATTTATTTCGATTCAGGAGCCTATATTGGTGGAGCTTTCACCTTTGATCCGGCCTTTGACCGCCCTATCGGCTATGGCCTGTTTATTCTCCTGACTGGATTTTTGAAGACATTCTGGACGACCCTTATTGCTCAGGGATTCATCATGTCTTACCTTATTTTTAGGGTCATCGCCATTATCTTCCCTACAAGAAGCCCTTACCTGATTCATTTCCCGACAGTTGTTTTACTTACTCTTTTCTCTGGATTAAGTTGGTATACCGCTCAGCTCATGCCAGACTTTCTGACTTCTGCTCTGATAATGGCCGCCTTTGTTTTTATCCGATCGAATGGGCGCAATCTGGTAGAGTTAATTCTGCTCTGGTTGTTGGTGGTTATCGCCATCATGTCACATTTCAGTCACACAGCCATTGCCATGCTGCTCCTATTTTCATTGGGCCTTATTTTCTTTCTCAAGAAATCATGGATGCTGAACCAGCTGCGTGTTATCAAAAGATTGGCATTTTTATCGATGGCTGTTTTGGCTGGCGTGCTCTTCATCATGACACATCACGCCAGCAATGACTTAGGTTTTCGTTACAGCTTGTCCTCCAATGTATTCTTAGTCGCCAACCTTTGTGAGACAGGCCTTTTGCAGCCTTATTTGGAAGAAAAATGTGAAAACAATCAATTGTCGCTCTGCCAGTTCAAAGACAGTTTACCTACCAATACAGATGGTTTTCTATGGGATCCGGAAGGTCCATTTCGCAAACCAGCCATGGGCTGGGACAGAACTAACGCGGAGTATGGCGTGATTGTACGTGATTTTTTTACGACACCAAAACACATAGGTTCATTTATTGGCATGAGCATGGAATCTACGCTCAAACAACTCTTTCAGGTCAATATTGGATCGGGGTTGCACTCCTTCAAGGAAAATAGCCCTCCTTTTTATGCCCTTCGAAGGCATGCTCCTGGAGAGCTGAATAGTTTCCTCAACAGTGTGCAGGCAAAACAAGGATTTGACTTTCAATTCCTCAATTGGATCAACTACCTGCTTTTGGGTTTGTCTTTGATAGCGCTCTTTGTTTTGGGCTATTTCAGGTGGGCCAACCTGGAGTTTCAACTGTTTTGTACCATTTGCTTTCTAGGCATTTTCTTCAACGCTTTTGTCACCGGAACGTTGGCCAACGTTTACGAGCGGCTGCAAGCTCGAGTGAGCTGGCTCATCGTATTCATCGGACTGCTGGCATTGGTTGTTTTGCTCGAAAAAGGAATTGCTTTTTTACAGCGTCCCAATGGGTCAGAGAAAGAACCGCCCAACTAATCAGGAAAAAATTTTTCCAGGATTGAGAATGTGTTTGGGATCGAAAAGTGTTTTTATGCCTTTTTGCAGAGCTAATTGCTGTTCGTCAAAAGCGATGGGCAGGTAGTCTTTTTGAACATATCCAATCCCATGTTCCCCTGAAAGTGTTCCTCCCAAGCTTACTGTCAGTTCAAATATGTCCCGAATTCCGTTGACTACATCCGTTTGCCATTGCTCATCGGAAAGCGCTCCCTTAATAACGTTCACATGCAGGTTACCATCTCCAGCATGGCCATAACAAACAGATTGAAAGCCATATTTTACTCCAATCTCTTTCACCCCTTTTAGCAGTTTGGGCAGCTCATAGCGCGGCACCACAGTATCTTCCTCTTTGTAAACAGAATTAGCTTTGACAGCTTCAGCTACCCTGCGTCTCATCTTCCACAGTGTCGCTTTTTGATCAGCCGAATCTGCGAACAACACTTCTCCTCCTTCAAACTGCGCCATCACCTCGGTAATTTTTTCACAGTCTTTAAACAGCGTTTCTTCATCGTTGCCATCCACTTCGATGAGTAAATGAGCCTGAGTAGAATCCGCAACCGGAATGTTGATACCATCTATATATTTCAAGGTCCAGTCAATGGCATCGCGTTCCATGAATTCCATAGCAGAGGGAGTTACCCCCGCTCGAAAAACGGCTGCAACCGCTTCACACGCTTTTTCTGCTGAATCAAAAGGAACCAACATCAACAGGTCGTGCCTGGGGTAAGGAATCAGGCGAAACACAGCTTTGGTGATAATGCCCAAGGTACCTTCGCTTCCGACCAGCAGTTGCGTCAGGTTGAAACCAGTAGAATTTTTAAGCACATTGGCACCGGTCCAAATAATATCACCATTGGCCATTACCACTTCCAGATTGAGCACATAGTCAGTAGTAACACCATATTTCACTGCTTTGGGTCCTCCGGCATTTGCGGCCAGGTTACCACCAATAAAACAGCTGCCCCGACTTGATGGATCAGGTGGATAAAACAATCCCTTCGCCTGCACCGCTTCCTGAAAAATCTGTGTAATTACACCCGGTTCCACAGTAGCCTGCAAATTCTTTTCATCAATGGCCAGAATTTGATTCAGTCTTTCCATGGAAAGGTTCACTCCCCCATAAATCGGCAAAGCACCGCCACTCAATCCTGTTCGACCTCCCGAAGGAGTTACGGGAATGGTCAATTCGTGACACAAGCGCATGATTTCGGACACTTCCTCTACCGAACCAGGCTTTAGAACTACTTCAGGTGGAAAACTTAAATCTTCTGTTTCATCGTGCCCATACTCCAACCGACTTGCCTCGTCCACAAAAACATATTGCTCCCCAACAATCTGAATAAATTGTGGTATGATTTCTGGTGCTATTTTTTGATATTGTGCCATGCAAAAAGGGGGTTTAATGCCTAAAATTAGAGAATAGTTTTGGATTGAAGTGGCAGATAATACCTTTGAAACAGCAGCTTTTGGTTTAGCATTTTTTTATATTTTCGAATCAGGTTCCCTGTTGGCGGATGGGAAGGTAAACGTTTCAGCTTTTTTTCAATCTTATGACCACCGTTCCAAACATTCCGGCAACACTTCATTCAACTGGTATTCAACCCAACTAAGTCAATCATCCTTCATTTTCTGACAAAAAATCAACCATGCGATATTCTTTTCTTTTCTCCCTTTTTCTATGTACTCTTTTCCTTGTACCACAAACAGTGGGTGCACAGGGAAAGCAGCTCACCAACAAAGAAATTTGGGCCAGCAACCGGTTTAATTCAAAATCGGTTCGAGGCGTTCGTTCGATGAACGATGGATTGCATTACACTTCATTGGAATCTGACCGAGGCGGTTTGGCCCTCAACAAATACGCTTATAAAACGGGCAAGAAAGCAATGACCATCGTTCAAGAATCTGATCTAATTCCAGCAGGGAAGAAAGAGGCTATCAGCATTGAGACTTATAGTTTTTCGGCAGACGAGAGTAAGATGTTGATCGGAACGGATGTCGAACGCATCTACCGCCATTCAACACGGGCCAACTATTACATTTATGAGATTGCGACTAAAAAACTGACCGAATTGGTTCCTGGCAAGAAGAAGCGCTATGCTACCTTTTCTCCCGATGGATCAAGGGTCGCTTATGTCAGCGAAAACAACCTATATGTCTCGGACTTAAGCACTGGCAAAGCATTGGCCATTACCAAAGATGGCAAAAACAATGAGGTAATTTATGGAGCCACAGATTGGGTTTATGAAGAAGAGTTTGCTTTTGACAAAGCATTTTTCTGGTCGCCCGATGGACAAAAAATAGCCTACTACCGATTTGACGAAAGCCATGTGCGCGAATTCAATATGCCGATTTACCGCTCTTTGTATCCGGATGAATACCGCTTCAAATACCCCAAGGCCGGAGAGAAGAATGCTTTGGTCTCAGTGCTATTTTTCGATTTGCAGAAAAAACAAGCCTTTGACTTTGACTTGGGTGGATACGAGTATATTCCCAGAGTAAAATGGTCGGCCACTTCAGAATTTCTCGTGATTTACACCATGCCCCGCTTGCAGAACAAGTTGACCCTAAAGCTGCTCGACACTGAAAACAAAAGCGTCAGCACCCTGCTGGAGGAAAGCAGTGACACCTACATTGACATCACCGATGACCTCACCTTCCTAAAGAACAACAAAGGTTTTATCTGGACCAGTGAAAAATCAGGTTTCAACCACATCTACTACTACAACTTTAAAAGCAAAGAAGGCCGACAAATTACCAAGGGGTCTTGGGATGTGAAGGAATACCTGGGCATGAACGAGGACAAAGGCATTCTTTATTATAGCTCAGCAGAGGATTCTCCTGTTGAGCGACACCTCTACTCCGTCAACCTGGATGGAAGTACCAAAACAAAACTCACTTCCCGAAAGGGCACCAACAGAGCTGTTTTCAGCAAAGGGTTTAAGTACTACATCAACTATCAATCAGACGCCAATACGCCTTCCTACATTTCACTGCACGATGCCAAGGGCAAAATGATTCGGGAACTGGAAAACAACGCTGGGCTGAATGCAGTGCTGAAAGAATACAGCATGAGTCCCAAAGAGTTTTTCGCATTCAAAACATCTGAGGGAACCGAATTAAATGGCTGGATGATAAAACCAGCTGACTTTGACGCCAACAAAAAATATCCCGTGCTTATGTTTGTTTATGGTGGCCCTGGCTCACAGACGGTTCTCGATTCCTGGGGACGCAACTACCTCTGGCACCAGATGATGGCTCAAAAAGGCTACCTCATCGTGTCTGTTGACAACCGCGGAACGGGTTCAAGAGGGCGTGATTTTAAAAATTGCACTTACAAACAATTGGGCAAGTACGAAACGGAAGATCAGATTGAAGCCGCCAAATACTTGCAAAAACAATCCTACGTAGACAACGATCGCATCGGCATCTGGGGTTGGAGTTATGGCGGCTACATGTCATCGCTCTGCCTAACCAAAGGAGCGGATGTTTTTAAAACAGGTATTGCGGTGGCTCCGGTGACCAATTGGCGGTATTACGACTCCATTTACACCGAGCGCTACATGCAAACACCTCAGGAGAATCCTGACGGCTATGATGACAACTCTCCTATCAACCACGTGGCGAAACTGGAAGGAAATTTCTTATTGGTACACGGCTCAGCCGATGACAATGTGCATTATCAAAACACCATGGAGATGATAAATGCCTTGGTGAATGCCAACCGTGACTTTGACATGATGATTTACCCGAACCGCAACCATGGTATTTATGGCGGCAACACGCGTTTGCACTTGTTCAATAAAATTACCGACTTCCTTTTGGACGAACTTTAAGGTTCGGCCACGATACAATTTAATTTTTTACATTCGTTACCCTTACTATAAAACCAAAAAACAACTATGTCTACAACAATACAAGAAGGCCATCCGAGAGGATTGTATGTGCTTTTCTTCTCCGAGATGTGGGAAAGGTTCTGCTATTATGGCATGCGCGTACTTCTCACCCTCTTTTTAGTAAAGTCCTTATTAAAAGGTGATGCCGAAGCTTCACTTTTATATGGTGCCTATACAGGTCTCATATATGCTGCTCCTATTTTGGGTGGGAAAATGGCCGATAAATTCCTAGGGTATAGGTGGGCCGTGATTCTTGGTGGAATCCTCATGTCAATTGGAGAATTTTTAATTCTCGGTGGAAACGAAATGTTTTTGATGGTTGGGATGGGTGCCCTCATTGTTGGAAATGGCTATTTCAAGGCCAATATCAGTACGATCGTTGGGAAACTTTATAAGGATGGCGACCCAAGACGAGATTCAGGTTTTACCATTTTCTACATTGGAATTAATGTGGGGGCTTTATTAGCAACTACCGTAGTGGCCATTGTGGGAGATGTTTATGGCTTTGACAAAGGATTCGCATTGGCTGGTCTGGGCATGCTTGCCGGGATCATCATCTTTTGGGTTGGTCGAGAAAAGTATTCGGCAGCACCTGGTCTTGATGTGACCGAAGCAGGCAAGAAAAAAGTATTTGGTCCCATCAATATGGCGACCATCATCTCTATTGGCTCTCTTGCTCTAATTCCTCTCTGTTACCTGCTTATCCTGAACAATGGATGGTTGAATGGAATTTTCCTTGCCTTATTTATTGGGGTAGCTTACAGCTTGATTAGTGCTGGTATAAAAGAAGATAAGGCTGAAGGGACTTCCATTTGGAAAGACCGAATGATTGCGTTGATCATATTCATGCTAATCAACATCACTTTCTGGGCTTGCTTTGAGCAGGCAGGTACATCTCTAACTCTGTTTGCTGATAGGAACGTTGACCGGGAAGTTTTGGGATGGATCATGCCCGCAACAATGACCCAATTCTTTAATCCATTCTTTATCATTCTCTTTGGCTCTGTGTTCTCCGTAATGTGGATGAAACTTTCTGCCATGGGCAAAAACCCAAACATACCTTTAAAGTTTGCTTTTGGAATTATCCAACTTGCGCTTGGTTTCCTTTTGACTTACGTTGGATTCATACTTTCTGAAAACAATTTGGTTCCATTGTTTATAGTCATGTTTTTATACATGCTGCACACTACTGGTGAACTATTTCTATCGCCCATTGGGCTATCCATGGTAACTAAGTTAGCTCCTAAGAAAATGGCTGGCACAGCAATGGGAGCATGGTTCCTGAGTTTTGCCATTGCCAACCTACTTGGAGGACAAATTGCCACCTTGACAAGTGGTGGTCATGGCGGAGGTTCCAGTGACTCTGAGGAAGGCTTCACAATGGAGGCAACTGTTGAAGATGCATTAGCAGCATCAAATGCAGGTGATTTGGCCTCTTGGCCAGTTTTCTATGAGGTTACCGAAGACTTGGATATTTCAACAAAGAAGAAAAAAGAGGTTGAGGTTTCTAAAAATATTACGGTAGGAAAATACCTGAGCATCAGAGACTGGGTCTTGGTTCGAAACCAACTGGATGCAGGTGTTACGTTCGAGGAATTCTTGGCTTCAAAAGAATCCTTGGACATCCCGGAAAGTGAAGATGAGTGGCTTCAATCCGATTGGTCATCCCTTCGAACCAGGTATTCTGCACTGATAGCTGAGGATTTCAAGGCAGGTCGATCAGAAGATAGACCGGACCCTCTTAGTTTGTCTGACTGGAACTATTTCAAAGGTGGTATTGAAGGAATGCGGGAGACCGATGCTGATAAACCTTTGTCCCAAGTTCTTTCTACACAAATCAATAAAGTTCAGGAAGCCAGGCTGACCAAATATGTGGATGTATTTACCAAACTTGGCTTTGTTCTGCTGGGTATAGCTTTGATAATAATTCTTGTCAACAAACCACTGCAAAGACTGATGCACGGGGTAAACTAAGTATTCCAACGCATTTTACTTTTTAAAGGGGCTGCCTGTGCAGCCTCTTTTTTTGTGCCTTAATTCTTAAAAAATGTTAATGCGAACCAACTTCAACAACTTAGGACCGTTAATGCTAGTGACATGTTCCAAACGGCTGGTGGAAATTAAATATCTTTACAGTCTTAATGAAGATCGACATTCCAATGAAAAAGTTAGTACTCGTAATTTTCGGGGGCCTGCTGCTCCAACTTTCATCCATCGCACAAGAACAACCTGCTGTAGTTGAAAAAATCAACTGGATGACTTGGGAAGAGGCGATTGAAGCGAACAAAACAGAACCCAAACAAATTTTCATTGATGTATACACCGAATGGTGCGGCTGGTGCAAAAAGATGGATGCGGGCACTTTTACAGAGCCCAACATCATTGCCTACATGAACAAATACTTTTACGCCATCAAGCTGGATGCGGAGATGAAGGAGACCATTGTTTTCAACGACCACACCTTTGTCAACCCCAACCCTGAAGGTAAAAGAAGCGCTCATACACTGGCCGTTTCATTGCTAGACAGTAAAATGTCCTACCCTTCTTTTGTTATTCTGGACCAAGGATTTAACCGCATCAATATCCTAAACGGCTACCAAAAACCGGAGCCTTTGATGGCGAATCTGTTGTTTTTTGGAACTGACCAATACGTTCGGTTTCAACAATACCAGCAACGGCAACAACAGTTGCGACAACAAGCGCAGCAGCAACAAGCGCAGCCAGCACCGTCACCCCAAAACCAGGCCGATACCAGATAGGGCCTGAAAACTATCCTGAAAAATTAGATTGAATTATTCGTGGCGTAAGGGCAAGCGAACTTTAAATTCGGTTCCTTTTCCGACCTCGCTGCGCACATGAATCTCCCCTTGCATCGCGTCTACGAGTTGCTTTACGATGAACAAACCTAAACCTGTGGATGCTTCTCCACCAGTGGGCCGGGCACTCAATTTTTGGAATTTTTTAAACATCCGCGACTTGTCCGCCTCCCGAATTCCGGGGCCTGCATCTTTTACTGCAACAGCGGCAAACGTCTCCTCTTTCAGCATGGACAACTCAACCGATTTTCCCTCGGGAGAAAATTTCAGTGCATTGGACAGCAGGTTTTCAAATATTCTGGTGACATGCTTTTTGTCCGTGTATAGAAAAACCTCCTTACTAGCAATGGCCCATTCCAATCGAATTGATTTATGTCGGGCAGCCTGTTGAAAGTCTTGTACGATTTGGTCCAGTAATTCATTGAGGTTAAACAACTCAGGATTCACCTCATACATCTCATGTTCCAGGGAATTGGCAGCCAGCAAATCTCCAATCAATTGATGTCCTTTGTCAATCACGGCATCTATTTTAGACAGTTGCAACCTTTGATCATCGTTGATCGGACCTGACAGAGAAATCAAATGCGCCAAACCTTTTACCTGGTGCAAGGGAGTATTTAAATCATGTACTACCGTTGAAAGCAAGCTGCTTTGTTCGCGGTGCAAATCTTCCAACTTTTCATTTTGCTCTGCCAAAATATCGTTCTTCTCTTCAATCGTTCGAAACACCCGTTTTTTGATGCGGTAGTTTCGATAAACCAACATCGCAACGATAATGACCAGCAACAAGCCCAACACAACGCTAAAGGCCACCAACTTGGCCTCCTTGATAGTTTGTTCCTGCACCTCGCTGTTTTTCTTGAGCAATTCATTTTCCACTTCTTTTTTGCTGAGCTCAAATTCCATTTCCAACCGACCAATCTCCTTGGATCGATCCTCATTAAAAAGGCTGTCCTTGAACATCATGAACTCCAACAGGTGATAATAAGCCTTTTCGTTCTGCCCACTTTCCTTGTATAAATGGGACAGTGTCTTATTAATGTCTTTGAGCAAATAGGTGGCATTCACTGCGCGGGCGCTGTCCAAAGCCTGAGAAGAATACTGTATCCCTTTTTTCAGTTGGCCTTTAAAGCCATAGGTCTCTCCAATGTCGTTGAGTGTATACGCCATTCCAGCCCTGTCGCGCAACTCACTTTTAACCGCCAATGACTTGAAAAAATACTCCAGGGCCAAATCGTGGTTGCCCATGTTTTTATAGATGAAGCCGATATTCGTGGAGATGCGGCCTATTCCAAAAGGGATATTTTCTTTCGTTACAATGTCCAATGCACGGAATAAAATTTCCAAGGCATCCTGGTAACGTTCTTGTTTCTGATAAACCAGTGAAATGTTGTTGAGACACCGGGCAATCCCATTTTTGTTATCAAACTCTTCAGCAATTACCAGCGAACGATTGTAGTAGCTCAAGGCCTCTTCATAATCTTCCTGCAAGCGGTAAATTTCTCCGAGGTTGTTGAGCGCACTAGCCAGCGTTTTTTCGTTTTCACCTCCTTCTAACAGGGATAGTGCTTTCAAACCATAGTCCAGCGCCTCCGGATAAGCCCCGGTGCTCATTAGCGCGTTGCTTACGTTGACAAAAGCTTTCCCAGCCCGCTTGCTATCTTTTTGAGCCGTGAATAGCTCTGCGGCCCGCTTAGAGTAGTCTATGGCTTTAGAATACTCTCCCGTATTCCGACAAACAGCAGCAATACGGTCTGATGCTTCAGCGATTCCCCGGGTGTATTCTTCTTCCTCCGCCAACTCCAGTGCTTGCTCAGCATACGAGCGGGCTTTCTGGCTGTCGACAAATAAAATGTCTTCACTCATTTCATTCAAAGCATCGACCCGCTGCATTTCCTTGGAAGGCTTCTGCCCATCGCTTTGATCAGCGCCCAGGCCGACAGCTACAAAACAGCATACAAAAGCCAATATGAATACTAGTTTCTTCATCCAATAAAATCCAGGTAAGTCAAAAGGGAGGTTTGGGCTAAAATGTGATGTTTTGATTTAAAAATCCAGGTAATACAACTTACGCAACCAAGGCAAATAGGTTCACATTCAAATATATCAAAAACTTAGCCTCCGACAGTTGGTTAAAAATCATCGATGGATGAGCCCTGATAAGCGCTTAAAAAAAAGTTTCTAAATAATTCATTATCAGGAAGCTAAAAGAATATAAACTTCCGTTGTATTCCCAGCGATTATCTTATTTTTATAAAAATCAGGAAACCCAACTACGCATGATTCGATCTTTCCCCTTCCGCTCATTGGGACTGAGCATGGCCCTCCTTTTTTCAATTTTTCTATTTGTCCGATGTGATAATGACCCCGCTCCTCCAGAGATTGATCCGGCTTTTACAGGATATATTTCAGCGTTTACTGCGGGTGTAATTTCCAATGAGTCCAACATACGCATAAGGTTGACAGAGGCTGTGGACGGGGTAACGCTCAACGAACCCGTAGAATACGAATTGTTTGATTTTAGTCCCGACATCGAAGGCCAAGCCTATTGGGTTGACAATCGAACCGTTGAATTCAGGCCAGATGAAAACCTGCCATCGGGAAAGCTCTTTGATGCTGAATTTTTCCTGAACGAGGTGCGTGAAGTACCCAGCAAACTCAAAACATTTGAATTTCAGTTTCAAACCATCCAACAAGGCATTAATGTGCATTTCGAAGGCATGAAAGCCTACGATAAAGAACAGTTGCAATGGCAAATGATCACCGGTATCCTCACCACAGCCGACCATGCTAACCAGGGAGATTTAGAACAAGCTTTGAAAGCCACACAAGATGGCAGTCCCCTTTCCATTATCTGGGAACACGATGAGCAAGGAAAGTCGCACCGATTCACAGTCGACAGTGTCAGCAGAAAAGAGGAGCGTGGTTCCATCATATTGGAATGGGATGGCGCCCCAATAGGTGTGGAAGAATCTGGAGAAGAGATGATCGAAATTCCACCTTTAGGCGAATTTAAGGTAATGACGGTCACTGTAGAGCAAGCTCCCGAGCAATATGTTTCTATTCAATTTTCAGATCCAGTAAAAGAAAACCAGAACCTCGATGGACTCATCCACCTGAAAAACGGAGCTGCTCTGCGATTTGTCATTGACGACAACCAGGTACGCGCCTATCCTCAAAGCAGGCAAGCAGGCACTACACAAGTCATGGTAGAGCAGAGCGTGCGCAACTCAGTCGGGTACCAACTGATAGAACGTTTGGAAAAAACCATTGTTTTCACCAACATCAAACCGGCTGTTAAACTCATCGGAAACGGTGTCATTTTACCCAGCACCAATGGACTAAACTTCCCTTTTGAAGCAGTGAGTTTAACCGCTGTCAACGTCCGCGTTATTAAGATTTTTGAAGACAATGTTGCCCAGTTTTTACAGGTCAACAACCTCAACGGTGACTATCAATTAAAACGTGTCGGGCGCACCGTCTATCGAAAGTCAGTGCCCCTCAAGGCCGATGGAGCCATTGACTACGGCAATTGGAATACCTTCTCTCTCAACCTGGCCGAACTCATCGAAACGGAGCCGGGTGCCATCTACAGAATTCAGTTGAGTTTTGACCAAAGCCAATCCTTGTATCCTTGCAAGGGACAAGAGGAAGTCGTTGCCATGGAAACGACCATCAACGATGATGAGGTTCCCACCAACAATGGGTATTACTATTACGACTACGATGATTATTACGATTATGATGACGGCTACAACTACCAGGAACGCGAAAATCCTTGCAAGCCCTCTTACTACCTGCGCAACCAAAGGCAGGTAACCACCAATGTACTCGCCTCGGATTTGGGCATCATTGCCAAAGGAGGCAACGGCAAATCGCTGACGTTCGCGGTAACCGATTTGCGCACCACCGACCCACTCTCAGGGGTTAAATTAGAGGTACTCAACTACCAACAACAATTGATTGGCAACGTCACCACAGACGGTGATGGTATGGCAGAAATTGAGTTGGGCAAGAAACCATTTTTGCTGGTGGCAAAAAAAGGCGAACAACGCGGCTATTTAAGGCTGGATGATGGCTCTGCCCTATCGCTCAGTATGTTTAACGTAGCGGGCAAAAAAAGCAAGAAAGGCGTCAAAGGATTTCTTTACGGAGAACGTGGTGTTTGGCGCCCGGGAGATTCACTCTACCTCTCATTTTTGCTGGAAGACAAAGAAGCGGTACTGCCTGAGAACCACCCCGTAGTGATGGAAATCTACAACCCACAAGGACAGCTTTACAACCGCATGGTGCGGTCCAAAAATGTAAAAGGACTGTTCGATTTCCGCACGGCAACAGCACAAAGTGACATTACAGGAGATTGGCAAGCCAAGGTAAAAGTGGGTGGTTCGGTGTTTACAAAGACGTTAAAAATTGAAACGGTCAAGCCCAACCGCCTTAAGATTAACCTGGATTTTGGGGACGACATCCTTAGCAGTGCTGATGGAAAAATCAAAGGTGAACTGTCGCTCAAATGGCTACACGGAGCCATCGCCAAAAACCTCAAAGCAGACATCAATGTCACCTTCACCAAAACCACCACCAAGTTTGAGGATTACCCAGGATTTAGTTTTGATGACCCCTCCCGGACCTTTGACTCAAAAGAATTCAACGTTTTTGACGGACAGGTAAACAGCGAAGGCAAGGCCAGTATCTCCTCTAGTTTTAACGTACAATCCAGTGCTCCTGGTCACCTCAAAGCATTCTTTAAAACGCGTGCATTTGAACAAGGAGGCGACTTTAGTGTCGACCGGTACTCCATTCCTTACTCGCCTTTCCGCGGGTATGTGGGCGTAAAAGTTCCAAAAGGAAAAGGCTGGAACGGTGCCCTGAATTCTAAAAAGACCCATGTTATTCCAATCGTTACAGTGGATGAAGACGGCAAACCAGTTGACCGGGAAAAAGTCAAGGTGGAAGTCTACCGGGTACGCTGGCGTTGGTGGTGGGAAAACAACTGGCGCGATAACCTGGCCGACTATGTTGCCAATTCAAGCCATTACCTGCTCAAACGCGAATACGTAGATACCAAAGACGGTAACGCACTTTTCGAATTGCAATTAGACAATCATTATTGGGGGCGTGTGCTGATGATTGTCACTGACCCCGAAACAGGTCACAGCGCAGGCCAGACATTCTACATGGACTACCCTGGTTGGAGAAACAAATCAGACGAAGGGCCCGGAGGAGCCACCATGCTTGTTCTCGGTACCGATAAAGATAAGTACGAAGTGGGCGAAGACGTGGAAGTCACCTTCCCTTCAGGAGGCATCGGACGGGCTTTGGTCAGTATTGAATCAGGCACCAAGGTCGTTGACACCTATTGGGTAAAAGCGGAAAAAGAAACCACCACGACTTCCTTCAAAGTCACCGAAGAGATGGCGCCCAATGTGTTTGTGCATGTGTCCCTGATCCAGCCACACGACCAACAGAAAAATGACTTGCCTCTGCGGCTCTATGGCGTGCAACCGGTCAAAGTAGAAGATCCCAACACGCACCTCAACCCGATCATCAACATGCCCGATGTGCTGGCACCTGAAGAAGAGGTGACCATCAAGGTGAGTGAAGAAAACGGCAAGCCCATGAGTTACACCATTGCGGTGGTGGACGAAGGCTTGCTCGACCTCACCCGATTCCGCACTCCCGATCCCTGGAATCACTTTTACGCGCAAGATGCATTAGGTGTCAAAACCTGGGACATGTACGACCAGGTGCTGGGAGCCTATTCCGGAGAAATGGCAGGATTACTGGCCCTCGGAGGAGATGGCGACAACGGCAAAAAAGGAGGCAAAAAAGCCAACCGCTTCAAACCAGTGGTCACTTTCCTTGGACCTTTTGAGTTGGGCAGTGGCGACAGCGAAGAGCATACATTCAAAATGCCCAATTATGTTGGTTCCGTCCGCACGATGGTGGTTGCTGGCCAAGCTGGTGCTTACGGTTCTTCAGAGAAAACAACCGCGGTCAAAAAGCCGTTGATGATCTTGGCCACCTTACCCAGGGTCGTTGGTCCCGGAGAATCTGTCAAGTTACCGGTCACGGTATTTGCCATGGATAAGAAGATCAAAAACGTATCAATATCGGTCAAGGCCAATGAGTTTTTCCAACTGGACGGAGCTGCTTCTCAAAAGATCCAATTCTCCGAAGAAGGCGATCAAATTGTTGAGTTTGATTTGACAGTAGCCGAGAAATTGGGAATCGGTAAAGTTTCAGTAGTTGCCAAAGGCGGTGGCGAAACAGCTACCTATGATATTGAACTGGATGTCCGAGTACCCAACCCCGAAGTGCGCAGTGTGGCGGAAACCATTGTAGAACCCGGGCAAAGTTGGCAATCAGATTACACGCCAATTGGCATGACCGGCACCAACAAAGGAGTGCTAGAAGTTTCGAGCATCCCTCCCATCGACTTGGACAAACGCTTGCAATACCTTATTCGGTATCCGCATGGCTGCATCGAACAAACCACTTCATCGGTATTTCCACAGTTGCACCTTTCCAGCTTAATGGACTTGACTCCCGACCAGAAAGTGCAGATAGAAAGCAACATACGTGCGGGAATTGAGCGCCTCAAAGGATTTCAATTGGCCAGCGGAGGCTTATCCTATTGGCCAGGATATTCAGACGAAGCGAGCGACTGGGGCACCAATTATGCCAGCCACTTCTTGTTAGAAGCTCAGGCACAAGGCTATGATTTGCCCATTGGCATGCTGAAAAATATTGTGAAATACCAGAAACGACAAGCGCGCAACTGGTCGCCTAACAACCAAGGAAGCAACCTGCATTATTACAACCGAAATGACCTGATTCAGGCCTATCGTTTGTATACGTTGGCCATGGCCGGAGAAGCAGAGTTGGGAGCCATGAACCGCATGCGCGGATTAAAATCGCTTTCTCCACAGGCATTGTGGCGGTTGGCTGCAGCTTATCATTTGGCCGGCAAATCAGAAGTTGCCAAAAAAATGGTCGCCAATGCCTCTACTTACATTGAAGCGTACAAGGAGATGTCCTATTCCTACGGTTCTTCAGAACGGGATCAGGCCATGATTTTGGAGGCCCTCACCTTGATGCAGGAGCGGCTGAGAGCGAAACCGCTTCTAAAGGAAGTGGCAGATAAGATGGGTTCTGGCAGCTGGTACAGCACACAAACAACGGCTTATAGCCTGTTGGCCATTGCCAAATTTGTAGGCGTAGCCGGTGACAAACTGGACACACAATTTGACTACACCCTCAACAGCGGCAAAAAACAGAAAGTGGATACTCAGTTGCCGGTCACACAAATTGACTTAGGCATCAAGGGAGCTGAAAATGGGAAGATTTCCCTTACCAACAATAGTAAACAGGTCCTCTTTGTCTCCATTCACCTGCAAGGTATTCCATTGGTAGGTGATGCTACGGATGATTCCAAGGCGCTGAGTATGTCGGTGCGCTACCTGGACATGGAAGGCAATCCAATCAACCCCACGCAGCTGGAGCAAGGCACTGATTTTATGGCCGAGGTAAAAATCAAACACCCCGGCATTCAGAGCGGCTACAAGGAAATGGCGTTGACGCAAATCTTCCCTTCAGGTTGGGAAATTCGCAACACACGGATGGACGATGTACAAAACCAGAACACGGTCAGTATTCCAACCTACCAGGACATTCGGGACGACCGGGTTTACTCGTATTTCGACCTGGGCAAGAACACAACCAACACCTACCGCATCCTGCTGAATGCAGCATACCTCGGGCGTTTTTACCTGCCTACGATTTATTGCGAGGCAATGTATGACAACGAGGTGTATGCGCGCAAAGGCGGAAAATGGGTAGAAGTGACATTACCTGGAGGAAAAGCAACGGCTGCCGAGTAGTTGGTTGTTTTGGAAAATGAAGCTGGGTAAATTCACAAAAAAACGGGCATTGTGGGCCGGGTTGTTGTTGGTAGGAGTATTGTTTTATCGCTGCCTGCCCAACGATTTATTCCCCGACCCTACGTGCACGGTAATTGACGACCGCAATGGAAAATTGTTGGGAGCGACCATTGCCTCGGATGGGCAATGGCGCTTTCCGCATTGCGATACAGTGCCGGAAAAATTTGAAACGGCCATCACCACTTTTGAAGATCGACATTTTTACCACCATCCCGGATTTAATCCCGTGTCGATGTTTCGGGCATTGCGGCTGAATATTTCAGCAGGTCGGGTGGTCAGTGGCGGCAGCACCATTAGCATGCAGGTCATTCGCATGTCTCGAAAAGGCCAGCCACGAACCGTCCTCGAAAAATTGTGGGAGGTCATTCTTGCAGTGCGCATGGAATTGGGATATTCCAAGAAGGAGATACTGGCACTTTACGCATCAAATGCCCCCTTTGGCGGCAATGTGGTAGGCTTGGAGGCTGCTGCATGGCGCTATTACGGACGCGCAGCCTCTACCCTTTCCTGGTCAGAAACAGCCACTTTAGCGGTTTTACCCAACGCACCGTCCCTTATTTTTCCGGGCAGAAACCAAGAACTGTTGCACAATAAACGCAACCGACTGCTGGTCAGTTTGCTCGAATTGGGACACATCGATAGCCTCACCTGTGAATTGGCAAAGGAAGAACCACTTCCAGGCAAACCTTTGGCATTGCCCAACAATGCATTGCACCTACTTACCCGATCCAGCAAGGAAGGTTTCCAAGGCACCCGAACCAAAACCACAGTCGACACGCGCCTTCAGGAACAAGTTCAGCAGGTGGTCGAACGACACCACCGTCAACTGAGTGAAAACGAGATTCACAATATAGCCCTGGTGGTAGTTCATGTAGAAAGCGGTGAAACAAGGGCTTACGTGGGCAACACAAAGGGTCGCGGGCACGGGAATCAGGTGGACGTGATTACTGCTCCCAGAAGCACGGGCAGCATCATTAAGCCGCTGCTCTATGCCTCCATGAACATGGATGGAGACATTCTGCCAGAACGGTTGGTAGCAGACATTCCTACTCACTTGTCTGGCTATGCCCCCAAAAACTTTGATGAAACATTTGACGGTGCAGTGCCGGCCGATGAGGCATTGTCGCGTTCTCTCAACATTCCCGCTGTGCGGATGCTCAACGATTACGGTTTAGAGCGGTTTTACCACAAATTGAAGAAGCTGCCAATGACAACTTTCAACCGGCCAGCTGATCAGTATGGACTTTCCTTGATTCTGGGAGGTGCCGAAACAAACCTTTGGGAACTTTGCGGGGTGTATGCCAGCATGGCGCGTACACTCAACCACTACACCAATCACAGTGGACGCTACTTCGCCAGTGATTTTAGGATGCCCCATTATACCCTGGACAAACCAATCCCAGCATCCAAAGCTCAGATAGACCCGATCGCTTTCGATGCAGGCTCGATCTGGCTCACCTTTGAGGCATTGCAAGCTCTCAACCGACCAACAGAAGAAATTGGCTGGCAGTATTTTCAATCCTCGCGCAACCTCGCCTGGAAAACAGGCACCAGCTTTGGCTACCGTGATGCCTGGGCGCTTGGGATTACGCCACAATACGTTGTTGGTGTGTGGGTGGGCAATGCCGATGGAGAAGGAAGACCGGGCCTCACCGGAGTAACAGCTGCTGCCCCCATACTTTTTGATGTATTCAAACTACTCCCCGACTCGGCATGGTTTGAGCAACCCTACGATAACCTGGAGCGCATCCCGGTTTGTGGACACAGCGGCTACCGCGTGGGCATCAACTGCGACCCAATCGACACGACATGGGTACATCCCAGCGGATTGCGCACTGCTGCCTGTCCCTACCACGAACTGGTACACCTCGATGCTACAGGTACTTTCAGGGTCAATAACTCTTGTGTCAGCGTCAACGAAATGCAACACCAACCTTGGTTTGTGCTGCCTCCAATCATGGAATGGTTCTACCGAAATAAAAATGCCAATTACCGGCCCTTACCGCCTTACGCGCATGGATGTCAACCTCAGCAGCAAGGAAATTCCATGGACATCATCTATCCCCGCGAACTCACCCAAATTTACATCCCCCGGGAATTGGACGGTACTATGGGGCGAGCTGTGTTTGAAATAGCGCACCGCAAACCAAGCAGCACCGTACATTGGCACCTGGACAGCGAGTATTTGGGCAGCACCAGTGCTCTCCACCAAATGGAACTTGTGGCCATTGAAGGAAAACATATCCTGACACTGGTAGATGAGGAAGGAGCCACGTTGGTGCGGCAATTTGAAATTGTTGGGAAGTGAGTTAGATAGAGTTTGAGAGTTGCAAGGAGTTTGGGGTTGTTGACATTGCCAGAGTTGGATTCCTGTGAAGACAGGAATCCATGTGTAAGTTGGCGGCATGATTCAATTACCTGGCAGCAATATTCACCCTTGAATTTTAAATAACTTTGATTGGCCCAACAAATCGGTGGGTCAAACCATTTCCAAAATCAAGCGATAAGACCGTTCTATTTTCCGGCTGCCCAAAAAAATGACCGTTGGTGTAAATACTGGTGGATCTTTCCAATCGATCCTATAAATTGGTCTCAGAATCAACAAGATATGCTCATTAACCATGAAAAAAGAAAACGAAAAATATTGCTTTGAATGCGGCAATGCCATCAATGCAAAAGCCGAATTGTGCCCCAAATGTGGCGTGCGACAACCCTTGTCTGGCAAATCTGAAGAGCAGCGTGAAAAAGAAAACAAATGGTTGGCCACGCTGCTGATGTGTGGTTTTGCAGGCGTTTTTGGCGTACACCGATTCTACACCGGACATACGGGCATTGGAGTAATCCAATTGCTCACTTTTGGTGGCTGCGGAATTTGGGTAATGGTGGATCTCATTCTCATCGTTTCGGGCACCTTCAAAGATGCCGATGGCAATGTTATCGCACAACCATAGCTAGTGTTAACAGCAGTTCCCGGCTGACCCCGAATAATTGCCGCTCTTGTAAATTCTGGTGGTCAGTCGAAAATTACCTTGTATTTTGTCTCTATTAAACCTTAAAAAAAGAAATCCCAAAAACCATGAAAACTGAAAACGAAAAGTATTGCCACGAATGTGGAGAAGCCATCAATGCTAAAGCTGAAATATGCCCAAAGTGTGGGGTACGTCAGCCTTCTTCTGCCGTTAAATCGGAAGAGAAGAAACAACAAGAAAGTAAATGGCTTACTTTATTGTTACTGTGCTGGTTCTTGGGAGTTTTTGGAATTCACCGTTTCTATACCGGCCACACCCTCATTGGCGTTATTCAATTGCTCACACTTGGAGGATGTGGAATCTGGTACCTGATTGATTTTATCATCATCGTCACGGGCAACTACAAAGATGCCGATGGCAACCCGATAAAAAACTAAAATGCTGTAAAAGCGAATTGGTGCAGCACCTCCACAACGGAGGTGCTTTTTTTATGAAAAAATGCCATTTGTGGTATGTCTTTTGTGCAGGTTGTATCACCTACCAATGAAGAAAATTGTCATCCCCCTGTTGATCATTTCGTTGCTGGCCAACGTTGTTTGGTTTTGGAACCCATTTGCACCAACAGTTGATCGTACGCCAACTTTTCATCCATTTGAAGTCAACCCCAACCTGACCCTGGAGTCGTTGGTTGAAAATGGATACTCCTGTTATTCCATGCCGTGCGGCATGATCATCTTTGGAAAATGGCAGGGAGACACACTCATCAGTTATCAGATAGATGTAGATTGCCAGGATTATTCCGGCAGCTGGGAAGAAGAACAATGGCAACTTCTCGAATTGGAACTGGAGGAAGAGGAAATGATACCACAAGCAGTGGCAGAAGAAGACACCAATGCGATTGAAATACCTGAACCCGATACTCCTGTGACGTACAATCCACACATGTCACAATTTGCAGAAGACGTTGCCGAAAACCCTTACTACCCATTTGAACTCAATGAAATCAAAGGCTGCTACCAGGAAGTGCTAAGCAGAAGCTACTCTTTTGATACAGACACCATTGACAGCACAGCATTGGTCGGTTTTATCGAGCGCTATGGTGGCCGGGTAATCGACTACAACCTTGAGAAGAACACTCATCGTGGTGGCTCAATCACAGTGTATCATGAGAAAAATGATTTGTATTTTGTTTGTCGATTATACGACAACAGGTATGATGAAGATAGTCTTTCGCCCAGATGGAGTTTTGCCATCATTTCAGACATACCACTCTTGGATGTAGCGCGGATGAAAAAAAAGGAAGCATGGGAGACTAAGAAAAGACGCTACTATTACCCGGAAGAATGACGCAAAAATGCCGTTGAAAAATAAATTCTGTTGGCAAACGTTATCGAGGAATTCCACCAAACGAAACTACTATGATACAGGCTGTCACAGCTAAAACGACTCAGAAAAACGGCACCTGGGTGCTCCTCGTCAGCGCCTTGTTAATTACACAATTTTTGTTTTTTATTGACGAAGGCTACTACGATTTTGGGTGGATGGTCCATTGGGGTGGTTGGCTTGTTTATGCCATTTACGTGGGAATTATTTTCGGCTTCCAATATGGCATTTCTAAAGCCTTATCCCTCTTTTACAAAGGCCCCCGCAAGGCCTTGATCAGCATTTTGGTTGGCACTACTTTGGGAATTCTGTTTGCCATCTTTGTCGTTTTCAACTATTGGTATTGATGCCACGAGGATTTGAAATGGGCAATATTCGATACTTTTGAATGCCTTGAAATTCTCTATTGCCATAAAATCGACTTTTTTCTTGTTCGTAGTAGCCGTTTTACTGGCAGGGCAAGGATATGCCCAATTGAATCAAGAGCTGTTGGATTTGATAGCGGCCGCTCCCATCAAAACATTGCCGCTGCTAGATTCGACCAGTCGCCAAACAAAACAGCATCTATCAATACTTGGCAAGGAACAATTAACGGCCCTGCACCTGCCACAACTTAAACCAGCAGAAGCTTCCAACATGCTGGATGTGAGGATTGCTTACCGCATTTCCCTCTTTGAAAAATACCCCACTGTAGTATTTTCATTTCGGGATACCAGTTACAATGTATTTTCCATGCTAGTCACCTACGATGAACAGTTTCAACCTTTAGAACACATCGTTTTGGCCTTTGACAAAAAAGGCCCTGAAGTTCACAGAAGAATCGGATATGTGCGACAAAAAACACTGGAAGTTCAAACCAAAAAGGGCAACGGAACCTACTACGATCGCTACCTGCATGCACCCGATGGCACTTTGCGCAAGAAACTATACCTCGAAGCAAAACAGCTCCAGGAGCAAGGACATATCTTGCACCAAAGGGTCGTAAAAGCGCACAATGGCCTGACCATTCGCGACTCGTTGGGTAGAAGAATAGGCCGCTTCAATTACGGTGATCCCCTTTGGGTTTTGGAGTACTCGAAAGACTCCATTGCGTTGATGGATGATGGCTCCAAGGTTTGGGGTCGCAAGGCAAAAGTGGTGCTGAATTACAACACTTTTGTCGATGAACTCGTAGTTCCTACAGGGGTGAATAATTTCGGATACGTGTTTGAAGGATTCCTTTTCAAAACTGGCGGCTTTCATTCGAGGTACACGGAATATAACGGCAGTAAAAACGATCGCTACCATTATTATTACACCGATTATCTAAGCCTGTCCAATTACCATTACAACGAAGCCCCCATTGATATCCGGGAATTTATGGAAATCGAAAAAGTGGACCTTTCCGAATACCAAGACCAAATCATAGCGCAGGAGGTATTTTCGTATCGAAATTCTTACCGGGAAAATACGAAAGGAATAAAAATGGCATTTACCAATGGAACTTCTCGCATATACAAAGACACCACCTACCAGGAATCGGAGTATTCACCCTCCGATCATTACGAGTTGTATGACAATCGAAATTGGCCCAACTATTTCGTGCTTTACAAGTCCTTTTTTGAGGATAGTCAAGTAATGCTGCTCAATAAAAGCGATGGTGATACCGTGTATATTTTTTCAGATTACCCCTTTTCTTCTCCTGACAAATCCATAGCCGTTAGTCTATCAGTTCCGATGACTTACGATGAAGAGGTCGCATCCATGCAAATTACGCTGCAAAAAGAGGGTCAGTTTCAATCGCTTTGCATGGCCCACTTTATCAACTGGAACATCACCAAAAACACTCAGATTTATTGGATTTCAGAGAATGAGTTTATCCTAAAAGCACAACCAACTGCTGCTGCACACCAACGCCCTAAAAATCCTCAATACTTCTACCTGAAGTTTACCGTCAAAGTCTGAATTGCGTGGTGGTGTTCTGCGCCAATTCCCGGTCACTCTCCTCCCCGGATGCCATATTTTCGTCCACCGTACCATTTTTTCTTACGCCCTAGAAAACACCTCCATTCCTAAAGAATGGAATGCAAAGTACTGACAAACAAATATTTAAACTAAAAAAAATCTAACCTCATTAGCATTAGGACAAAAAAAATAAAAGTATTATCATCAAAATTAAAAGTATTACTACTATGTTTGCGAAACAAATACGCAATGTAGTTGTTATAGTACTCAATCGAAGCAACTAACCAGACTCGATAATGGAGCGATTAATAGGACAAATACAGATTCAGGTCAACGAGAATATCTTTATAAAAGATCCCAACTCGTCTGAACTGGGCAAACGAATTATAAAAGAAGCCATTCAACTCATAGATAAAATTGGGTTAGAGAGTTTCACATTCCGGAAGCTAGCAAAAGAGCTATCGACCACGGAAAGCTCCGTGTATCGTTACTTTGAAAGCAAACACAAATTGTTGATATACCTCACCTCCTGGTATTGGGGCTGGTTGGAATACAAACTGGTTTTTTCCACCGTCAACATGGCCTCTCCAGAGGAACAACTGCGTACCTCGATTCAACTGATGACAGCAGACATTTCCAACAAGGAGAATTTGGGACACATCGATTTGGAAATACTTAACCGCATCGTTATTTCTGAATCATCCAAAGCCTATTTGACCAAGGAAGTGGACGATGCCAACAAGGAAGGTTCTTATGCTGGCTACAAGCGCCTGGTTGGCCGAATCAGCGACATGATGCTGGAAATTAACCCCCAATTTCGCAACGCTCATACTTTGACTTCTACCATTGTTGAAGGCATTCTTCACCAAAAGTATTTTGCCGATCACCTGCCTTCTCTCACTGACATACAACATGATCCTGATCAACTGGCGGCATTCTATACCGACATGTCAATGGCAATCATCACAAAGTAAATAGAAGCATGAATAAATACACCAGCATAACACCGCTCAAGCGATTCTTTAAACTTCTTCAGGTCGATCGTCAGGAGATCCTGAGCATCTATGTCTACGCGCTTTTTAATGGAGCCGTGGCACTTTCGCTTCCTCTGGGAATTCAAGCCATTATCAACTTAATCAGTGGTGGACAGGTTTCCACCTCCTGGATTGTACTGGTCATCTTTGTTATCCTGGGAGTCGCTTTTACTGGGGTGATGCAAATCATGCAGCTCACCATTTCTGAAAATCTCCAACAAAAAATATTCACCCGCTCCGCCTTTGAATTTGCCTTCCGAATTCCGAGAATGAAATTGGAGTCTTTGAACAGAGCTTATCTCCCAGAGTTAGCCAACCGTTTTTTCGACACGCTATCGGTACAAAAAGGGCTTTCCAAAATACTCATGGATTTTTCAAGCGCCTCACTTCAGGTTGTCTTTGGCTTGATACTCCTTTCCTTATACCATCCATTTTTCATCCTGTTCAGCCTACTATTAATTATCATTGTTTACCTGATATTTCATTTCACCGCTCCGCAGGGTTTAAGAACCAGTATCACCGAATCCAAATACAAATACGAAGTCGCCCATTGGCTGGAAGAGCTGGCCCGTGCCATGGAAACCTTCAAGCTGGCCGGAAAAACTCCGTTGCCGCTCGATAAAACCGATGAGGTGGTTGAAGGATACCTTACCGCACGCAAGGCCCATTTCAAAACGCTACTGGTACAGTACATCAACCTGGTAGGGTTTAAAGTTGTCATCGCAGCGGGATTGCTACTTATCGGTGGACTGCTGGTCATCAACCAGCAAATGAACATCGGGCAGTTTGTGGCTTCCGAAATCATCATCATCCTGGTATTGAACTCGATAGAAAAGCTCATCCTCAGCATGGAAACCATTTACGATGTGCTCACTGCTTTGGAAAAAATTGGCAACGTTACAGACATCCCGCTGGACCGCGACACCGGAACTCCTGTAAAAATGGACGAAGCTGGTGGCATTGCTATCCACCTGAATGATCTGTCTTACCGCTTCAGCGATGCCAAAGAAGACATACTGAAAGGTGTGCAACTAAACATTAAACCTGGAGAAAAAATTTGCCTGTCGGGCTTCAACGGTTCGGGCAAGTCATTGTTGCTGCAAATGATCGCAGGGCTATACGATGACTTTTCTGGTTCCATTGCCTACAATGGCATCCCGTTAGGAGGTTGGTGTAAAGAGGATTTACACTCCCTAATTGGTGACAACCTCGCCTCCGAAGATATTTTCAAAGGCACCCTGGCTGAAAACATCTCTCTGGGTAAGCCCGAAGTTTCTGCCAACCAAATTCAACAAGTGGCAGCAATGGTAGGCCTCAACGATTTTGTTGAATCCCTTCCACAGGGCTACAACACGCGACTGGCGCCAGAAGGTAAAAACCTACCGAAAAGTGTGCGTTTACGTATCATGTTGGCACGAAGCATAGCTGGCAACCCACGCCTCATGCTGTTGGAGGATAACTTCAATCAACTTCAGGAATCAGACAAACAACGGTTCATTGCTCATTTGACGAAGGAAAACTGGACGGTGATTGCTGTTTCAAATGACCCAAAGGTGGCCGCCCAATTTGACAGGACAGTCGTTTTGGCACATGGCAGCATCATAGCCGATGGAGACATCACATCCATGCAAAACACTCCTTGGTATTCACAAGTATTTCAAACCCGATAGGACCATGCTCAACCTTAGTAACAATAGCATTCAAGGCAAGGTAGCGACCGAGAAGTTCCGCTCTTTTTCCATGGTAAAAGATTACCGGGCCGGAAAATTATTTTCCAGACTACTCCTTTTGTCCCTTTTCCTACTACTCGTGACCATGTTTGTACCCTGGACGCAGAACATTCGATCCAAAGGATATGTCACCACCTTAAATCCTGAGCAACGCCCACAAACAGTCAACTCTATCATAGCTGGCAGAATTGAAAAGTGGTTTGTTCGGGAAGGAAATTATGTCTCCAAAGGAGATACCGTTTTGTTTATTTCCGAAGTAAAGGACGAATACTTTGACCCACAATTGCTAAAACGCACGGAGCAACAAATAAAATCCAAGGAACTGACGGTTAATTCTTACATGGAAAAGGTCAAAGCCCTGGACAACCAGGTTGATGCTTTGCTCAAAACCAAAGGCCTCAAAATTGAACAAGCGGTAAACTACGTGTTACAGGCAAAATTATCCATTCAGTCCGATAGCATGGACTTTGTAGCTGCAGCTACCAACCAGCAGATTGCCGAAGGGCAACTGAAACGGATGGAACAGTTGTATTCCGATGGATTAAAATCCTTGACCGATTTAGAAAAACGCAAATTGAAGTTGCAAGAGACACAAGCGAAAAAAATCAGTGCTGAAAATAAATTATTGGGCAGTAGAAACAAACTCATCAATGCACAAGTGGAGTTAGGTTCCATCGAAAACCAATACAGCAACAAGCTGGCAAAGGCTGAATCCGAAAAATACACGGCCCTTTCGAGCATGTATGATGCCGAAGCCGTTGTGACCAAGATGCAAAACCAATACATGAACTACTCCGTGCGCACAGGGATGTATTACATCACCGCACCTCAAAATGGTTACATCACCAAAACCATTCGCTCGGGCATTGGAGAAACAGTCAAGGAAGGGGAAGAGTTGATGAGCATCATGCCTGCGAAATACGACTTGGCAGTGTCCTTGTACGTCCGCCCAATGGACTTGCCACTAATCACCCTTGGCGAGCACGTGAGGTTTATGTTTGACGGATGGCCTACCGTTGTTTTTTCAGGATGGCCCAACCTATCCTATGGTACATTTGGTGGGGAGGTGGTAGCCATTGATAATTTCATCAGCCCCAACGGACAATACCGGATTTTGGTAGCCCCCGACCCAGACGATGTGACCTGGCCTGAAGGATTGCGTGTAGGTTCTGGCGCCAACGGACTCGCTTTGCTCAAAGATGTGCCCATTTGGTATGAACTGTGGCGTAACCTGAACGGGTTTCCTCCAGATTATTACAAGTCAGAAGCTGACAAAACCGAAAAAATGACCTCTGCTAAGAAATGAGATTTCGCGACTATATATTAATTTTGCTGGCACTGCTGCCAGTGTTTTCTTTCGGTCAGAATGACACGACCGTTTTGAGCTTTGAAGCCTATATGGCCATTGTGCGCGAGCATCACCCCATGGCCATGCAAGCGAACCTGCAATTGAAAAAAGGTTCAGCTCAACTCTTGAATGCTCGCGGTGGCTTTGACCCAAAAGTCTTCACTGATTTCGCTCAAAAAAACTTCAAGGGCAAAGAATATTATGGACTACTCAACGGGGGGGTAAAAGTTCCAACCTGGTTTGGTTTGGAATTACAGGCAGGCTATGAACAAAACGATGGGGTATTTTTAAACCCCGAAGACAACACCCCCATTGCCGGGTTGTGGCATGCAGGAATTTCAGTTCCCATTGGTCAAGGGTTGTTCATTGACCAAAGAAGGGCCGAATTGGCTCAGGCAAAAATCTACGTCCAAAGCACCGAGGCAGAACGTCAGTTGCTGTTTAACGAATTGCTTTATATGGCTGGCAAGGCCTATTGGAACTGGTTCATGGCTTACAGCACTCAACAGGTCTACCGAGAGGCTGTAGCATTAAGTCAGCAACGGTTGGATGCCGTTAAACAAGGAGTCCTCTTCGGAGATCGTCCGGCCATCGACACGTTGGAAGCAGGCATTCAGGTACAAAACCGACAGCTAGGCTTGCAACAAGCACAACTAGATTATGCCAATACTACCGCACTTATTTCGGTGTATCTCTGGCTAGAAGGGATGATACCCCTTGAAATGGAAGAAGGCACGGTGCCTGTAGCGATGGAAACACTGTCGGGCTCTGATGTGAATCAAAGCTTGTATGTTCAATTGGATACATTGATTGCCAACCATCCGATGATGCGCCAATACCAATATAAATTAGACCAGCTTGAAATCAACAAGCGTTTGCGACAGGAGCAGCTCAAACCCATGCTCAACTTAAAATACAATGCACTGACCGAACCTGTGAACAATGATCCAATCGCCTCCTACACCACCAACAACTACACTTGGGGGGTGCAATTCGCCATGCCAATCTTCTTGCGAAAAGAACGGGGCAAGCTACAAATGGCTGATTTAAAAATTCAGGAAACCGAGTTCGAAATGGTCCAAAAAAATGCCAGTATGATGTACAAGGCCAATGCTTCGTTAAACGATTGGAGTACCAGTCGGCAACAGGTGCAATTGTATACCCAAACAGTGAAAGATTACAATGGACTCCTAAATGGCGAACGTCAGTTGTTCAACCGGGGTGAGAGTTCATTATTTATGGTCAATTCAAGGGAAGTTGGCTACATCAATGCTCAGATAAAACTCATTGAATTGCTCGCCAAAAATCAAAAAGCTACGTTGGCCACAAATTATTCACTCGGACTGTTGGAGCCATAATAAAATCACATTTTACGGATCATTTACGCGAAAAAATGTTCCGTTTTATTAACTTAATGGCGGTTGAAAGTATCTTACTTTTGGCCGCCATTTTTTATTTTAATGCCTGTTTGAATGGAAGAAGAATACCTCGAAAGTGTCAAAAAACAATTTGCCTACTACAAACTGTTGGGTGAAAAAACATTTGATCAATTGGATGAGAAATCGTTGTTTCAGATGGTAACCCCTGAGAGTAATTCCATTGCCATCATCGTTAACCACCTTGGCGGCAACATGCTTTCGCGGTGGACCAATTTTCTAACCGCTGATGGCGAAAAGGAATGGCGTGACCGGGACGCTGAATTTGAAGGAATTATTGACACCAAAGAAGCCATGCTCATCCGATGGGATGAAGGTTGGAATTGTTTGTTTACTGCGCTGGATTCCATCAACAAAGACAATTTCTCCACGGAGGTTTATATCCGCAACATGGGCCATACCATTGTTGAAGCCACCAACCGCCAATTGGCTCATTACGCCTACCACGTGGGACAAATCACCTTCATAGGCAAAATGCTTCAGGGAGAAAATTGGAACTCGTTGTCTATCGCCAAAGGAGCATCCTCCAATTACAACAAAGAAAAGTTCGCGCAACCAAAGCGCAAAGAACACTTTACCCAAGAACTTTTAAAGGGAACCAGTAAAAAGGAAGTTTAAAAAATTGGGCGACCGTCTTGTGCCAATTATCAACTGCCCCACTTCCTAAAAACTTTACAGAAATTAAAAAATGCATGATTAATCATTCATTAAGTCCATTTAAAGGAGTTAACGACTGATATTTGATACACTTAAATTATAAATTACAACTAAAAAATCATAAATTCGTATGAGATACAAGTCATTAAAGGCAAAATAACGCAATAGTGAATGATATTTCATACATAAATTGGCAAGCGATGAGCAATTCTGCTTTGAGCCAAACGCTTGGAGCATTCATCAAACACCACCGGTTACAACAAAACAAAACACAAGGGGCAGTTGCCAAAGCTGCTGGTATCAGCCGTTCCACAATCAGCTTGCTCGAACGGGGAGAAACTGTTACCATCAGCACCTTTATTCAGGTTTTGCGTGTCTTGGATTTACTCCACGTAATGGATTCCTTCAACGTGCAACCACAAATCAGTCCGATTGAATTGGCCAAATTGGAACAAGAAAAACGCCTGCGTGCCAGGGGCAACATTGGCACCCCTCCAGAAAGTGAATGGTAATGGTCACCACTGCATTTGTAAAAATATGGGATGAAGTAGCTGGAGCCGTAGCATGGGACCCAGCCACCGGAATTGCCAGTTTTGAATACGACACCAGCTTCGTGCCCTCTGGCTGGAACCTGTCCCCTATTAAAATGCCTTTGGGTGCTAACAAACGGGTCTTCTCGTTTCCAGAATTAAGAGCGTCCAGCGCGGCCGAATACGACACATTTAAAGGGCTACCGGGATTATTGGCCGATGTGTTGCCCGACAAATACGGCAACCAATTGATCAATGCCTGGCTCGCCCAAAACGGAAGGCCCGGAAACAGCATGAACCCCATTGAACAACTTTGCTTTATTGGCACACGGGGTATGGGCGCATTGGAATTTGAGCCCACGCGGTTCAAGCCCAACAAAAAGACCTTTCAGATCGAAATTGACAGCCTGGTTGAGATTGCACAAAACATGCTACGGGTCAGAGACGGCTTTGGAGTGCAATTAAAAAAGGACGAGCAGCAGGCCATGACCGACATTCTCAAAATAGGTACTTCGGCAGGTGGTGCTCGTCCCAAGGCAATCATCGCCTACAATCCGAAAACCAGGCAGGTACGCTCAGGACAAACTGCCGCCCCAAAGGGCTTTGAACATTGGATGTTGAAACTGGATGGAGTAAGCGATGCCCAATTTGGCCAAACATCAGGATATGGGCGGGTTGAAATGGCTTACTACTCCATGGCAAAAGAATGTGGCATCCACATGATGGAATCGCAACTGCTCGAAGAAAACGGTCGGGCACACTTTATGACCAAACGATTTGATCGGCAAGGTGGCAACCAGAAGCACCACATTCAAACCTACTGTGCGATGCAACACTTTAACTTCAATGAAATCGATAGCTTCAGCTACGAACAGTTGTTTCAGACCATGCGGTCGTTGCGTTTGCCTTACCCTGATGCCGAACAGCTCTTTAGAAGAATGGTATTTAATGTGCTGGCAAAAAACTGCGATGATCACACCAAAAATTTTGCTTTTCGGCTGCAAAAAGGTCAGCCCTGGGAGTTAGCTCCGGCCTATGACCTTTGCCATGCTTACCGCCCAGACAGCATTTGGGTGAGCCAACATGCGTTGAGTATAAACGGCAAGAGAAAAAACATTTCAAAAGACGATTTGCTGGCAGTCGCAAAATCTGTCAACATCAAGAAGGCTCAGAAAATCGTGGATTACATCACCGAAAAAGTGGCCAACTGGAACAGCTATGCCGAAGCAGCAAACGTCTCACCACCACTGCGGGATGCCATTGGCAAAACATTGTTCCATTAATCCCAGAACAACTAGCAGCCTCACCCCTCTGAACGAAAGAGTTTTTTATCTGCCCAAAACGTGCCAAAGGGAATGATCGACATCAACAGCGCCAAGGACATTTTCTTCATCGACCAATTTTGATTGAAAGTAATCATCACCACCGCCAGAATATACAGCATAAATAAAAGACCGTGCCCCATTCCAACCACCTTATTGGGCATCAGCATATCCAATCCGTATTTGAGCGGCATGGTCACAAGTAGGATAACCAGATAAGAAACTCCCTCCACGAAGGCGATAATGCGCAAACGACCCAATTCCGATTTCAACAATTCCATCATAACCTTAAACACCATTAAATCCGTCAACAATTGACTTCGAAATTACGTATAAAGCAGATGAAAACGATGCCATATTACCCTCAAAACCATCAGGATTTTTAAGTAAATTGCTGCCATGAACGAAGCAGCAAGCACCCCATCCGATGGCCGGTACCGCAACAACATCCAAATCGGTCAGGAAGTAGCCGTTGTTCAAAAGCATCACCAACGAACGGGGCAGTTGACAGAGGGAATCGTCAAGCGGCTCCTGACCAAATCGGCCCACCACCCACACGGCATCAAGGTAATGCTAGACTCTGGCATTGTCGGCCGTGTAAAAGAAGTGCTGGAATAAAAGACACTTTTTACAACGGTGGGCATTTTGGGCTTACCCGGAAAAACGATAGCATTGTGGTCGGGCTTTGACAATGCTTCCGTTAAATCCTAAAACAGCCAACGCACTATATGTATTCTTACTACCTCGTAATGGCCTTACAGGCTTTTTGTATCTACCATGCTTACTCGAACAGGGTAGAACAAAAATGGTATTGGATCATCTTGTTTCTGCCTGTTATCGGCAGCCTTATTTACCTCTACACCCATTTTTACAGCCGCCAAAACATCGACAATTTGGAAGAAGGCATCAAGGTGGTACTCAATTCCGATTATGCCACGCAGAAGCTGGAAAAGGAAGTAGAATACTCCGACACCATTATCACCAAAACCCGCCTGGCCGAAAAGTATGGCGAACTGGGCCGACACGATGAAGCCATAGCTCTGTACCTATCCTGTTTGGAAGGGTTCAACAGCGACAGTCCGGGCATTGTGAAAAAGCTGGTGCACCTCTACTATTTAACGGAAGACTATTCCAAGGCGGTGGATTATGGCAACCGGATAAAAGACAATACTGAATTCTCCAACTCGGAAGAAAAAATCGGATATGCCTGGGCGCTTTACTACTCGGGAGATACGGAAGCCGCAGCAGCCTATTTCGAAGACATGGATGCACCCTTTTCACACTATCCCCAACGCATGGAATATGCCCGTTTCTATTTCGAACAGGGGAAAAAGGAAGCAGCTTTGGAAAAATTGAACGAACTGCTGGGCGAATACGAACACCTCGAATCTTACGAGAAAAGGCTCAAAAAGGCAATTTTCCGGTCCATTCGAAAAATGCATGCGGACTTTAGCGCTGACTAGATTTCACCATGAAAAACACGTTACTCTTACTGGTCTTGTTCTGCTTCTTCCCGGTAAATATATGGGCACAAGACCTGACTGTACCTCCAAACATTCTTGCCGAACTAACATCCAAAACAGCTACCACCACTGCTGGTGAGCGGCTGTTTAAAATCGTTTACCCAACCAATTATGATCCCGTCAAAAAGTATCCGGTTCTGTTGGGTCTATCGGGAGGTGGGCAGTCGGAAAAAGTGGTCAATTACTGTTATGCCGCTTGGTTCAGAAGTGACTATTTCAAGGAATACCTGACAATTTTACCCGTCAATACCACCCAAAAAAACCTAAAAGATTACACCAAAGAAGACATTTTGCAGCTGCTCACAGTTATTGAAACCAACTTTTCGGTAACGGATGAACCTTGGTTGATTGCTGGCACTTCCAATGGCGGGTTTGCCACTTTCAACTTTTTAAGCGCCCGGCCCAGTCGATTTGAAGGGGCCATCGTCATCCCTGGCAGTATTGGAGAACAGGTCGTTATCAATGACGCATGGAAGCACTTAAAGGTGATTGTGGCCTATGGAGACGAAGACAACGAATCCTGGATTAAATCAGCGGCCACTACCAGCGGCAAACTTACACCCCATGTAAAAAGCGTGCAGACCATCGTGTTAAAAGGGCAAGGCCATATTCTACCCATTGATTTTGACATTGACGTGATCTACTCCGCATATTTCTAGCCACGTCAACACCGTGTTGCCAGTAATTTCAGTAATTTTCAGCTACCTATTTCTACCCCATGGACAATACCACGATCGACAACTTAAAGGAAGCACTGAAATTTTCTCCCAAGAACGTGCCGTTGCGCCTGCATCTGGCAGAAACATTGCTGCAGCTCAACCGGCTTTCTGAGGCGGAAACGGAGTACCAGGCCATTCTAACCCTGGAGAACAATGCCAAAGCCAAATTTGGACTCGCCAAGGTTTATTACGGCAATGCAGCCTATTCGACCTGCAACGTCATTTTAGAAGAATTGATGGAGGCTGGAAACAATGATTTCGATACCCTGTTGCTGCACACCAAAGCTTTGGTGCAGGAAAAGGATTTGGCGCGCGCCATCGAAACCTACAAAAGAGTGCTGGCCATCAATCCAAACTACTACGATGAAGAATTGGATGGGCAATTGCGGGTAACATCAGCAGTTGAAGACAACGAAGACGAAGAATCGGACGAATTTGATCCACAGTTCATCCAAAAACCGTCCATTAACTTTGACCATGTTGGAGGCATGGAGCAGGTCAAAAAAGAAATTGATTTAAAAATCATCCAGCCGCTCAATCACCCTGAATTGTACAAAGCCTATGGCAAAAAAGTCGGTGGTGGCATCTTGCTTTATGGCCCTCCAGGTTGCGGTAAAACTTACCTCGCCAAAGCAACAGCGGGCCAGGTCAAAGCCAAATTTATCAGTGTTAGCCTCAACAACATCCTCGACATGTGGATTGGCAGCAGTGAAAAAAACCTGCACGAAATTTTTGAAACTGCACGGGCCAACACTCCCTGTGTCCTGTTCTTTGACGAAATCGATGCCCTGGGTGCCAGCCGAACTGACATGAAACAATCTGCGGGCCGACACTTGATCAATCAATTTTTGCAAGAGCTGGACGGCCTTGAAAATGACAACGAAGGAGTGTTGGTACTTGGCGCAACCAATACCCCCTGGCACCTCGATGCTGCCTTTAGGCGGCCTGGAAGGTTTGACCGCATCATCTTTGTTCCACCACCCGATGCAACCGCCCGAGAGTCCATTTTTAAGCTGAAGCTCGAAGGCAAACCAATGGACGGTGTCAACTTTTCGACCCTGGCCAAAAACACCAACGACTTTTCGGGTGCCGACATCGAAGCAGTTATCGACATTGCCATTGAAGCCAAGTTGACTCAGGCCATCCAGGAAGGAGTGCCCAAACCAATGGTGACCAAAGACTTAGAAAAAGCTTCTAAAAAACACCGTCCCACCACCAAAGAATGGTTTACCTCAGCGAAGAACTTTGCGCTCTATGCCAACGAGTCCGGATTATACGATGAGATTTTGGATTACCTCAAAATCAAAAAATAGATGAGCGAAAATTTAGTAAGCCGGGCCCGGTTACTGATCGGACAAAGGCGCTACGAAGAGGCCAACCAGGTGCTTTCCGAATTGTTGGGACAACATCCCAACAACTCCAGCATTTTAGCCATGTCCAGTGAAGTGGCGCTGGAATTGAAGCAAACAAAAAGGGCCGAAGAGTTGATAACCAGTGCGCTGGCCATTGATCCGGATGCGCCTTACCTGTATTACATTCAGTCCAACGTGATGTTGCACCTGAAGAAATACGATGCTGCCGAAAAAGCGCTGGAACAAGCCACCATACTCGACCCGGAAGATGCCGATTACTTCGCGCTCTGGGCCTCGGTTAAACTGGTGCGAAAACAATTCAAGGATGCGTTGCGCTTGGCTGATCAGGCGTTAGAGTTGGATCCTGAAAATTTGATGGGACTCAATGCCCGCAGCACAGCACTGCTAAAGCTGGACAAAAAGGAAGATTCTTTTAAGACCATCGAAGGAGCGCTCCGCGAAGATCCTAACAACGCTTACACACACAGCAACTACGGCTGGAGCTTACTAGAAAAGGGCGACCACAAAAAGGCGCTGGAACATTTTAAAGAGGCACTGAGCAACGACCCCAACCTGGGAATGGCACAGGCTGGCATGATGGAAGCGCTCAAAGCAAAATACATCATTTACCGCCTGTTTTTGAAGTACTCTTTTTGGATGAGCAACCTCACTGCCAAATACCAATGGGGCGTCATCATCGGATTTTACCTGGCTTTTCGGGGACTCAGAATGCTGGCTCAGTCGAATGAAACCTTGCAACCTTATCTTACCCCAATACTATTCATATTGGGGTTAATAGCTTTTTCAACGTGGGTAATGACACCCTTGTCGAACCTGTTTTTGCGGCTCAACAAATTCGGCAAACACCTGTTGCAAAAACACGAATTGCAAAGCGCCAATTTTGTAGGATTAAGCGCAGCAACCATGCTCGTTGGTGTGGTGCTCTTTTTGATACAAGGCGAAATACAGTGGCTGACCATTGCTGCCTACGGGTTTGTGATGATGGTGCCCTTCAGTGTGATGTTTTCTCCTTCTAAATACAAAGGAGCCCTCCTGATTTATTCCATCGCCATGGCCGCAGTCGGCCTGATGGCGATTACCGCTGCAATCACAACAGGAGATATTTTCAACTTGTTCAGCATGATCTTTTTGGGTGGCTTTTTCCTCTTTCAATGGATTGCCAATTTCCTGCTCATCAAAGAGGACAATGCGTAAACGGTTCACGTACTAAAATGGCTGTCGGGTATTCCAACGACAACTTGTTTCAACTGCTGGTTCTTATTGCCAAGGCTGCTGAAAAACTGGTTATGAATGAGCAGTACCGCAATCATTGCATTGATGGCAGAGCCAGTATATTTCACGATATTGAAGCTTGACACCCCCGGACAATGAGAAGTACAGCTTTTATTCCCGCCCTGCTGATTTTATTGCTGACCAGTTGCCAGGAACAAAAATCAACCGCTCCGGCTCCTACTCCGACCACTGAGCCGGTCATCGTTGTTGCAGATTCGACACCTGCGGAACAGACAAAGCCACCAAAACCTACTGTCAAAAACACAGATGATCCAGCTCAATGGCTGATAGTTGACTCCAATGTTTACAAGACTTATTGGGAACATTCGCCACGCGAAAAAATAAAAATTGATATCGTGTCTTTCGAGGAGTTTATGGCATTCGAGCGCCTGGAAGTCAATTTTGCTGACACCACTACAAAGGGCGTACAATACATTGACACCATTATTCACGTGCCTCTAAAAAATGGCCAAGAGGCGCTGTATGAGAACCTTCCAGATGAAAAGTATGACGATGAAATGAAAACCCATTCTTACCTGGGACACTTTGATTTTCTGGACGCTTACCTCATTGCTGTTTCTTATTGGGAAGGCTCTGCATGCTTCCTGTACAGCGCAAAAGATGGAAATGCAATAGCGAAGCTTGTGGATTACCCGGTCATCTCTCCCGACAAAAAACACATCATCTCCATGTGGACAAACCCCTATGAGCAATGTACCGACTTCCAACTGTTCAGTGTCCAAAATGGGCAGGTTCAGGAAGAACTGAATACCAACTTCTCCAAATGGATGGTGGCGTTTGAACCATTGGAAGTTTTCTGGACCAACGATTCTACCCTGATGGCAAAAGTTCGGCACTCCCAGGAATTCTGGAACGATAAGGGCCAATACAGTAAGGCTCATCAATACCTAAAAATAACCGTTTTGTAGTATGTCATCCACTCATTTTTCATTCATGCGTCCTTTTTTATTAGCCCTCATTCTTTTTTGCACCACTTCGGCACAGGCACAGTCCGAAGTAGAAATGCAGATCCAACTGCTGACATCCGACCTGATTGCCGAAGTAAACCTCGATCAGAAGCCATTCATTGAGTGGGTGGGTGCCATCAATGATATCATTGAATCTGAACTGGTCAAAGAACCGGGAGACCATGAGGTGGTGGTATTGATAACGTTGCACCAAAAACAACCCGCCACCATTTCTGTCAATGCCCGCCCAGCTATCAGTGAGGTGCGCATGAAAGGTTTGCTAGCCGGCCTCCAACAGCCCCTGACACCCAATACGCGCATCACTGATTACTCTTTTTCTATCTCCAGCAAGGTCAACAGCGGCTGCCCGGACGAATCCATGGCTTTCACCCCGCCCCTGGTCTATCCCTGGGAAGCGGAGTTCAACGCATTCAACCAAATGAACCTGGCCGCAAAAAAAGCTGCGCTGGAAGATTGGGTCAAGCAAGAGGTCATTCCAATCACTGCGCAATTCACCAACAGCGTGGATGCTAAATTTGAAGGAGTCTTGTATGTTGGCTCGGTACTATCCGAAAAAAAGTTCGAAAAAGAAACGACCGAAAAGTTGACGGACCAAAACCCGAATTACTGGCGGGCGAACATGGAAATGAGCCAAGGCAACCAGATGATCCTTTTTGCAAAAATTGCGATGTTTCTGGCCAATGGAGAGTTCGACAAAGCCGAGAGACTCCTTTTTTTACTGCCCTTTTTCTCCAATGAGAACTCCTTGCCCATTGTTTATCTGGAGCCCCTTCAAGGCAAAATGGATCTGATTACGGCTGAATTAAACGCAGCCATCGAAAAAGGCATCGCCCTGCACGATGTCGGCAAGTACGAGGAAGCAGTCACTTATTATGAATCGCTGTTGAAGGTATTTCCTAAATCGGCCTGGTTGAACTACGAGCACTATTTTTCTTCCGCAGCCATGCTCAAAGAAAGCAGTGACAGTGAGGCATTGTGGATAAAATCCAAAGGGGTCATTTATGAATGTGATCCCTTGTATCCGCTTGATATCAAGGCCAAAACTGGAAAGGAAGGTTACCTCCTATTCAGAAGGCAAGAGATTAAAATGCTCTTTCAATCCAAGGAATCTTTAAAAGCAGACTTTTTGAATTACGCAGACATTGCGTTGGAGCTGGAGAATTATGGATACGCGGCACAAATGTATTGGCTCATTGTCAGCTATTTCCCAGAAGAGGACCACGACAACCGCGACATGCTGGCGCACTACCTCTATTGCCTGGACAAGCTGGGTGATAAAACCACCATCCAAAATTTCAAAGGCGACTTTGAAGCAAGGTTCGCGCAAGTGGAAGCGGAACGCCTGGAGGCCATGAAAAACAGCACCATGTACAACGTGTTTGAAAAGCAGGAATAGCCGCGGTTCCCTCACCCCATGCCCACCCCGACCTGGAATGATCACGGCAGAAAAGTTAAAACCAATCTGCGCATTTCATTAAAATCACCTTCCGAAAATCGGTGCAACCCGCGATAATTCGAATAGGTGGTCGCTGCCACATTTTGTCTAAATTGTAAAGACAACTAATCTACACAGACATGATATCCCCAAAAAAAATTGCAATCGGGCTATGTGTGGTAACCGCCCTACTGTGCACCTGGTGTACACCAACCACAGAAACTACCTCTGAAGTCCACTCACCTACCGACATTGCTCCCAACCTTAACGCAGTAGTCAACTACCTGCAAACAGTTGAATATGCCAAAAAATGGCCCGTTTTCCCAGGCAATGAAGAAGGGTTGAAGCGACTGGGCCTGCCCGTTCATGGGCGCTGGGTCAAAACCTTTGTCAACGACATTGCCCAGGAGTACATCCTCGCGGCAAAATCGGGCAAGGTGACCGAGCCTTTTGAATTTCCTGTCGGCTCTTTCATTGTGAAGGAAAATTACCGCAGCAATCCAGATGCCACCACCATTTCATCGGAACAAAGCGATCTCAAAGTACTCACCATTCTTTTTAAGCCAGACCCAAGCTTCAATTATTGCGCTACTCCCAACATCAAACCTTACAATGGCACTGACTGCCTCGGTGGTGGCTGGTTTTACGGCTTTCACATGTTTGACCCGATTCCTGGAATAGACAGTGCTGTGCAGGCCAACGTCAATTCCTTTTGCATCGATTGCCATGCACCGGCTTCTAACACCGACTATGTACGCACACTCAACGACCAGCTCCACCCGTTTTCTCAACCGGGCTCCCAGTCCTATTGTGAGCAGTTTTTAGAGCAACCGATGTCTGATGATTCAGCACTCCCCGAGCAAGCTTCTTTACCAGCAAAAAAGATGCAGGCGAAGTTGCTTTCCTATTGCAGTAGCTCCTCCCTAAGTCCTGATTTGCCCTCAGATGTACCCATCGATCCCAACAAAGTATTTAAATTACTCGGGGCAGCGTCTACCCAAAACATGTTCGATTGTTATGCCTGGAAAACCTTTATTTCGCTCAACTGGCCCAACAAACCACCAACTGCTGCGGGCACACCACAGCGCGGAGAACCGGATCCCAACCAGCGTTTTACCGGCACAAGAGATGGAGGGAGCGCAGCCGTTTGGGAAACGCTCAAACCAACCTTTGAGGTATTTCAGCCAAATGACCCTACCTGGAATCCGGTGGAGCAAGCCTGGAACCAGCAGCCACCCACCCTGGAAGGAGAAAATTGCGCTTGCGATGAAGGAGAATTTTTGCTGACCATGTCTTCCAAATCACGGGTGGCCAATGAAACAGGTCAGGCGTTTGCCGGAACGTTTGGCTATTTGATGGATCGCAACAGCAAGATGGTGCGGTACGAAGTGCTATTTAACCGTACTGAATTTGAGTACATTATTGCCGACAACAAAGCCGCCACCAGCAACCTCACTCCAAGCGGCCCCAAAGGTGTCCAGACCAAATTTCCCGACACTGAAACCGATCCAAGAAAAGAGGGTTCGATGGAAATCAAATCGGCCTGGAAAGAGCTATGCCTGGGAGACGATTGCTCCTACTCCGATGCCACCACACTGGAGGAGGCGCAAAAGAAATTCTATGTTCGAAAAGTCAAAATCTATGATGCTCCAACCAAATCTTGCCGACAGGCCTGGGCCGCTTTGGTAGGATTGCACATTGCCCGCAAAACGCACTTTGCACCCCAATGGATCTGGATGACCTTTGAGCACAAAGACAACGTTCCCTCATTTGGCCAAACCGACCAACAAGCGACCTTCTTCAACCCTGACGTACAGGCAGCAGCGGAATGTTGGAAGCTACCCTTTCTCTACCCCAAAGCACCGGTAGCTACTTGTCCAAATGTGGATCTCAACCGCTTTAACCCTGCACTGACCAATCAACCCAACCAGCTTACCCGATTGGTGCCGTTACAAGAGATTGCACAGAACCAAAACAAAAAATTTCACCAGTTGATGCAAAAAGAGGGCGGTTCGCCATTTGAAAACTATGTGTTGGTAGATACACAATGGCCACTGAATGGCCGGAACAGCAATGGCGCTATCAGCACCATCAATTGTGCAGACAATGAACTCAGCAGTGACTGCTTCAAAATGGTTCCAAGGCACTTGCGCAACACAGTTATCGAATCCTATATGTCAACCTACTGTTCTTCTGGCAACACCTTCAAACAATACAGCAACCGGAGTTGCATGAGTTGCCATGGAAATGCAGGTGCAGACTTCAGTTACATTTGGCTGGATGCCGTATCGCAGCGCATCAACATCCAGTAATTTTTTCATTCTTTTGCCATTCTTAGCAGCAGCCAACAACTTGGGCTGCTGCTTTTTTTGGAATAAATCTGTCAACAAGAGTTGGTTATCTTTGCCGGCTCAAATGACCACAAGACATATTATTACCGCCCTACTATTACTGACACTTTCTGTGTGCTTCCAACCAGCAATGGGTCAAAAATTTTATGCTTCTTTCCATCCGATTTACACCCTCAACGCAGATTCCGGGGATTACTTTTTTGAGCACAATGAATACGAATTGGCCATCCCCTATTTTGAGCGAGCCTTGTACATCGAAAACCACGGCATGCGCGCCAAATTGCGGCTAACCCAATGCTACTTTGAAAAAGGCGATTTTACCCGCGGCAACAAATGGCTCCTGCTGGCCGCTTCCCAAAACTGGGAAAACCTACTCGGCATGGACAATTCCAATTTGCAGGATTTGCAGCAATTCCAGCAGTATGTTGCCTGGGCCCAATTCAATAGAATTGTTCAGCAACGAAAGTCCAGCCTGAATGCCGATCTTATGGACATTGTGGAAGAGATCTACCTGTTTGATCAAGGTATCCGAACGCAGAGCCTCCTTCCGTCAGACTACGAAAATTCTCGTTTTCACCCACCTGGTATCAGCGACTCACAGGTTGACTCCATCAACCTCGTGAAGATGGTTGAAATCTTCGAGCGCTATGGATACCCCGGCAAGGATTTGGTTGGCAAGGAACTCCACCGCACCGGTTTTTTGGTGTTGCAACATGCCAACTCCCGTGTCGATCTTCAGGAGAAATATCACCCCTTGTTACAGGAAGCAGTCATCGATTTTCAAACGGGCAAATCAACTATTGCCTACCTCAATGATCGCATCAAAGTCAACAAAGGGGCATGTCAGGATTTTGGCACTCAAATTGGGTACAATGTCGAAAAAGAAAGCTATTATTTGCACCCCGTCACCGACATCAAAACGCTCAACGAACGCAGACAGGAGTATCACATGCGGCCCATAGACACCTACCTGCATGAATGGAATTTAACCGTCACAAAAGCCGATAAATGTCCGCAATAAATGGTATTATTACTGTCTTTGTCTATTAATCCCCGACTACCACAATGCCAGAAAATTCAGAAATAAAAAAAGCCTTGTTGCAGCTGTGTTTTAACACCGTCAATGCACGCATCGACATGGTGGAGTCCGAGTTAGCTTCTATCCAGCAATCGCGTGCTAACGAAACGAAAAGCAGTGCAGGCGACAAATTCGAAACCGGCCGCGCCATGCTCCAACAGGAAGAAGACAACAATAAAAAGCAACTGGCCAACGCCTTGATGCTTAAGAACGTATTGCAAAAGGTAAAGCCGGAACATTCGTCCAAATCGGTCGATCTGGGAGCTGTGGTCCAAACTGATTCGGGGAATTATTTTGTGAGCACCGCCATCGGAAAATTGGAATTGAACGGAACCACTTATTTTGCCATATCGCAAGGTTCGCCCATCGGCATGGCGCTCAACGGCAAACAAGCCGGAGAAACTGTTTCTTTTAACAATAGAAATTTGCAGCTTGTAGCATTGTTTTAATCTGTAATTAGCTTCACCAATGGGCCCAGCAGTCATTACCATCATCATCGTCAATTTAGTAGTCTCTTACCAGGGATTAAAGGATTGGAGTTTTCTAAACAAGTATTCTTTTAAAACCTATCCCATCCTGGGTCAAAAAGACTACAAAAGGATGATTACCTCGGGCTTTTTGCACGTTGACTGGACGCATTTTTTCTTCAACATGATCACCCTCTACTTCTTCGGCCCAGCCTTGGAGGCGGGCATGGGAATCGCCATTTTTCTGTTGGTTTATTTTGGAAGCCTTATTGGCGGAAGCCTACTCTCGCTGTTCCTCAACAGAAACAGCCCCAATTACAGCGCAGTTGGAGCAAGCGGAGCAATCAGTGGAGTCATTTTTGCTTGTATAGCGTTTATCCCCGAAATGGGCGTTAACCTTTTTTATGTGCTCCCCGTTCCTGGCTGGCTCTATGGACTCGGCTACGTGGCTTACTCCATTTACGGCATTCAATCCAGAAAAGACAACATCGGACACGAGGCCCATTTGGGTGGCGGGCTGGCAGGTCTTTTAATTTCGGTGTTAATATTTCCAGAGAGGGCCGCCATGAACATCCTCCCTATTTCCCTCATCCTGGTTCCTTCCGTCATTTTCTTTCTGCTGGTTCTTTACCGACCTGACCTGCTGATGAAGCGGAACCCATTTGCCAAATCACAGAACTTGTACACCAAAGATGACAAGTTTAATTCTGGAAAATTGAAGCAGCAAATAGAGCTGGACGCACTGCTGGACAAAGTGGGCAAAAAGGGCTACGACAGCCTTTCTACCAAAGAAAAACAACGTTTAAAAGAACTGTCCGATCAATTGACTTAACTACCTGATAACCCGATCCACCATGAAAAAAAATAGCATCAAGTTTCTGCTGTTGTTCATCATCACCATCACGGGATGCTCTGCCGACCTGAAAACAAAAGACATGGTGAACACGGATCTAAAAAACCAGTCGGTTTCGGTGGTTGAAAACGCCTTGAACCTGACGTACGTGGAGAATCATGCCATTGCTTTTGGGCTGTTTGAGAACCTCGATCGCAGCTGGCGAATACCCCTCATTTTCTCGTTGCCATTTTTGATGACCTTGTTTTGCGTTTTCTTCCTTTGGAAAATCCGGCACAACGAATTTCGCATGTTGCTCCCCATCTTTATCCTGCTGGGTGGAGCTTACGGCAACATCATCGACCGAGCCATGAACGGTTATGTTACTGACTTTCTGCACGTTCACTACCAGTTTGAATACAATTTCTACGTCTTCAACGTAGCCGATGTACTGATCAACATCGGAGTCATTTTGATACTGCTGCAATACAAGGATTTTTCCAGGTTGTGGGATACTACTTTTCACAAATCAGCTACTCCGGACGCCCAATGAGCAATTCAGTTCATTGGTTCCTTTTTCTGCTTTTAGCAGGCCTCCTTCAACATGTTGAGGCACAAAGTTTCATTCGAACAGAGTTATCCACTGAACTCGAAAGCCCATGGGAAATCACCTATGGTCCAGACGGATTTTTATGGCTGACTGAGGGGGGAGGCAAGGTCTCCAGAGTAAACCCCGTCTCTGGCAACAAGCAGCAAATCTACGATGCATCGGATTATTTTAACGGGGCGGAAAGTGAGCGGCATCCGCTGTGCCATCAGCCCAAAATAGGAAGCGGCACGTTAGGCCTGACACTTCATCCAGATTTTATGGTGCCGGAATCAGCTTTTATTTATTTCGTGTATTCCTACAACAGCGGAACGGAACAGGAACCACGCACCCGATTTAAAATCGTGCGTTTACTTTGGAACCATACGACCCAATCTGCCAGCCAAGCCGTAGACCTCATCACCGATTTACCCAATGGACATGATCACCTGGGCGGTCGCCTAATGGCCTTGAAACGCAATGGACAGGCTCATCTTTATTTATCGATCGGTGACAATGGATTGTCAGCCGAATCCAGTCCGACCTGCTACAATTCACCGAATGAGAACCCCAATACGTGGACACAAGATCCTGATATGCGCAACGGGAAGATTCACCGTTTTCACATGGACGGCTCCATTCCGGCAGATAATCCTATTCCAGGAAACTCCTTTTACACCAGAGGCCACCGAAACCCTCAGGGGTTGATGTACAATTCTAAAAGAGACATCCTCTATGATATTGAACATGGCGATCGCACAGATGATGAAATCAATGTTCTGGTCCCCGGCATGAACTATGGCTGGAAAGATGTTCGGGGTTACCACGATGGAAACCACACGGGAGAAATAGCTTTTATTGAAAACTATGTCCCTCACCCCGATATTAATGGCGACAAGGTTCAGGAGGCACTGTATGCCTGGTGTCAGGATACTCCCGCTTCAACAGCCTCTTTTCTCGAGTGGTGCACCGTGGCCCCTTCTGATGGTATTTATTATGGCAAGTACGGAATTCCAGGGTGGCACAACAGCCTGCTGGTAGTCACACTGAAACAAGGCTCCACAACCAACAAGCAAGTGTTTCGATTTCAACTCAACGAAGATGGAACAAGCCTCACGCCTTCTACGGCAAACAAACCCAACCCTACCGTATATTTTGCAGAAGATCAGGAAGAGAATGGGCGATTGCGCGACATTGCTTTATCTCCTGATGGAGGGACAATTTACCTCATCAACAACGGTGGTGCCCAAGACAAAATCACCGTCTATACGTATGATCCTTCCGGTGATTTGGGCCCTGGGGAAACAACACGGCTTTACCCCAACCCGGCCAATGATCAGGTCAACATCCTTTCACGCAATACCATCGCTGAGACCAAAGTGCTCAACTTACGGGGCGATTTGATTTGGGAGCAGGTGGGAAATATCAGCTACATTGACATCTCAGATTGGCAACCTGGGCTTTATTCAGTACAAATGCTAACGACCAATGGCAGTGTGGAAAATCTTAAGCTGATCAAGCTCTAAGGAATAGCTGTTCTGCAACAGGACTTTTTTTGATGCAACACCTTTTTCGTACCTTCAAAGAAGAATTTTCATCCTGGAAAACTGATCTCATGAAATCAATCATTTCAAATCCTTCCTTTCGTTGGATATTTACGGGACTCTCCTGGGGAGCAGCCATGCTCCTATTTAAAATGGTTTTCTATCCTTTAATAGAAGGCCATCCAATTACCGGAAATGGATTTTTAAAGTACCTGATTTTCTATACCATTGGCGGATTAATTTTCGGATTTCTGATAAAAAAATTCGATTGGATGTACAAAAAGAAAACGAAGAAAAGTTAGTTCCATACCCACCTATACTCCCTTTCTGACCACCATATATTTCAACCTTTGTCATGAAATTTACCTGCCAAGTAGACATTGAGCAACCTTTGGAAAAGGTCATTGAATTGTTTGACAATGTAGACAACCTCAAAGAGTGGCAAGATGGTTTTGTGAGTTTCGAGCACCTGAGCGGAACTCCGGGTGAACCGGGCGCCAGATCGCGCATGCTTTACAAAACCGGAAAGCGCGAAATGGAATTGATTGAAACCATTGCCATCAAAAACCTTCCCGAGGAATTCTCAGGCGTGTATGAACACAAGCACATGATCAACACCATGACCAATCGATTCAAGGCCATTGATGCCAACAGCACGCATTACGAGGTGGAAATTGAATACACCGAATTGCGTCACTTCATGGTCAAACTGATGGCTTTTTTCGTGCCAGGCATGTTTCAAAAACAAGTTCAAAAATGGCTCGATCAATTCAAGGCATTTGCCGAAAGATCCTGAATAGCTAACCACAATTTCAGCGTCCAAACCAAGCTGACTTCCTCAATCTTTTGTACTTTTAAAACGGTGCCCGCCCAACGCATTTAAAAGATGAAAAAGTACTTTTCCCTGATCCTCATTTCCTGTTTTTGCAGCTGTGCATTGGTCGCTCAACAATGGACCCCTGTTGGTCCGGCTGGCGCCTTTATTCGGGAGGTGGTCATTCACCCCAACAATCCCAGCACCTGGTTTGCAGGAGCAGACGACTCCGGTGGTTTGTGGAAAAGCACCGATGGCGGAACTTCCTGGCGGTTGGTCACAGAGTCAATGCCCAACTTTTCTGCCTGGCACATCGAGCTCCATCCCAGTAATCCCGATGTGATGTGGGCATGCGATGTCTATGGTCGGTATCCGGTCATCCACTCAACCGATGCCGGAGAAACGTGGCAACTCAAAGAAGACGGTCTTGTTGGAATTCCTTCGCGGCAGGTGACCAAATTGGCACTGCTCAACAACGATACTTTGTTCATCAGCACAGGCCTTGACTCTGCCGCCAATGCGCGTTCCGGCAACGGCATTTTTCGCAGCATTGACGGTGGGAACACCTGGAATCAAACCGGGTTGCAAGGCAAAAGTGTTCCGTGTATCGCCACAACTCCACTGGATCAGGTACTGGCCGGCACGTTTGGTTTTGGCCTTCAATTTTCTGCCAATGGAGGCAACACCTGGTTCGTCCATAACGACCTGCCCTCTAATGCCATTGTGCATCAAGTGGAAGTCAAAGATTCGGTGGTGGCAGTGGCCACAGCTGCGGATGTTTTTCTCAGCACCGATGCAGGGCAAACTTTTCAATCCATTGGCTTTGGAGCCTACGACATCAGTATTGCTCGCACAGATCCGGAACCCGAAGTCTATTCTTCCTTTTTGCAAAAATACACCCCGTCCAGTGGATGGACCCCCATCGTTGACACCCTCTTGCCCGACTCCCTGTTGATGCTGGGTGTTTCGGCCTTTGGCGACACGATCTTTTTCAACTACCTCGCCAACTCCCCCGAAATGGTTTATTCCACCTCAGGTGGTAGCTCCTGGAGTCATACTCCAACCACACCAGCCGCCTCGTATGTGGCCGACCTCGCCATCAATCCCAATGACGGGGATCACCTGGTAGTCGCCATGATTGGCTCCAACAACATCGGCCGTGATATCGAATGTTTGATGGAAAGTGGCAACGGTGGTCTATCCTGGAGCAGGACGGGACCAGAAAGCAGTGCTACCCGAATCATCATTGACTATGGAGATAGCGACACCTGGTACCTGGGCACTTTTCAGGATGGGCTGTTTAAAACCAGTGATGGTGGTGACAGCTGGAACAACGTTCGTCCCGGATTGCGCCAGGTGGTGGATCTCCTGCAAGCAGACAACAATGTCGACTTGTTGCTTCTTTCCGAAATAACTTACAGTGATCCCACTACACCAGTTTCTGAAGGGTTGTTTAGAAGTACCAATGGGGGAGCAACCTTTGACACCGTTTTCCCTGCACATGCCATCCAACTGCTTCAATTGCCCCAAAGTGATCGCCTGCTCATGGCCACAGCATTCAATGGCATCTACGAAAGCACCAATGCCGGTCTTAGTTGGCAAGGTCCTTTCGCTCTGAACGGGTTAAAAGTGACTGCCTTGTATTTTTACAATGAGCACATTTACGCAGGAGCCGAATTCGGTCAGCTGATTCAACTGGACCTGGACGGGGACATTACCAACACCTTCGTCTCTCCCTGGGAGCCCAATGCAGAAATAACCAACATTCTATTCAAGGAAGGTCGTTTGTTTGTGGGAACCAATGGGGCGGAAAACGATCAAAACGTGGTATCCAATCACGGAGAAATCTGGTTCACCGACAACCTTGGAGTTACCTGGCAGAACGTGCAGGCCAATTTGGCCAACACCCAGTTTTTCGGCACCAATTCTTTTCAGGTATCTGCGAATAAACTGTGGGTGTCCACCTATGGCGGAGGTGTTTTTCGATTGGACAACGAACCAACGACCGGCATTTCATCTAATCACCAAAATATTCAGCTGTTTCAAGTGTTTCCCAACCCAACCTCTGGCTTGCTCAACATTGACTTTGGCAACGTTGCCAAGACCGGCTCCTTCACACTTTCAACAATCAACGGACAGGTTTTGCAACACGGAGAATTTGAGGAAACGCTGCACCAGGAAATTGACGTGACTCTATTTGCAAGAGGAGTTTACCTTTTGCAAGTCACAACTGCAACACAATCCAATCACCACCAAATCATCCGACAATAGGAAAATACCATTCTATCATGATTATCATTACCATAGCACTCATACTTTTTGGCGGATTGGTGGCCTATTACCAAAGGAAAGATCGGGAAGAACAGATGGAGTACTTTCAAGAGCACCAGGAAATAGAAAGGAAAAACAAGCTAAAAGATCTGATCGAGAACCGTGAAACCAGAACTTCGACCGCTGAATTTAACGAGAATGAGTTTTGGGAACTGATCGATAGAATAAGGGATCGAAGTGGAGACAATTACGCCAACCACCTGGGCTTGTTCAAGGACTTTCTGGACAAGTACACTCCAGAACAATTGATAGAATTGGACACGCTGGCCAACCGCCTTTTCACAGAATACATCAACACGGATTTGCGGGGCGCTGCCACAATCATTTTCAAAAATTCGGAACTGAGTTTTACTTATTTGTTGATGGGCATCTTCCTCAGTCGGGGAGAAGTTTTCTTCAAACAAGCATGTGGCAACCCCGATTTAATCATCGGAAAACAGATTGATCAGATCGATGGCCGTATTATTACCGATATCATTGCGGATATTTACCTCATTAAATCAGGCAAATTAATGCCCTACATGCCGGAATCTGACGAAGAAATAAAAATAGAGGGAGAACCCTGGACCGAACGCGATCTGCCCTCCCGGTTTTCTAAATTGTGGGAAGCATATGCCTAAACTACTCGTCTTAGGTGGCACCAATTTTATTGGTCGTAACCTGGTTGACCGCTTGTTGCAGGATGGAAATTATGACTTGACGCTCTTCAACCGCGGCATCACCAACCCAGACATTTTCCCTGAAGAGCGCACCCTGCATGGAGATCGTAATTCCGATGACATCAACGTTCTTGGAAAAGAAGATTGGGATGCCATCATCGATGTGGCTTGCTACTACCCAGATGGGCTGCAAAAATTCGTTGATTTGATGGAAGGACGGGCTGGGCGTTACACCTTTGTTTCCACTTGTTCGGTGTATGACAATGCCGTCAATCAAAGTATCCTACGAAATGAAGATGCCAAACTACTAGGCTGTTCCGTCTCTGAACGTACCGACACCTCTCCACAATCTTACGGGCAGCGCAAAGCGGAATGTGAGCGAATTCTCTCAGCATCCAAACTCGATTCAATAACCTTCAGACCAGCCTTGGTATACGGTCCACATGACCACACAGACCGGTTGTATTATTGGCTGTTTCAAGCAGCGCAGCACCAGCAATTGTTGATGCCTGGCCGGGGCGAACGCACTTTTTCGGTCACCTATGTGGCCGATTTGGTCAGCGCGTTGGTGCAATCACTGAAAGTGCAAAACCACCAATCAGTGTATAATGCAATTTCAGCCCCCCAAACATCCATTGGTCAAATCGTTGCTGAAACTTGTCGGCAACTGGGCACCCATCCTGAATTGCTCAATGCACGTCCTGATTTTTTGAAAGCACACAACATTCAGCCTTGGGAAGACATGCCTTTGTGGCTCGATTGTGATTATTATACTTATTCTAATCAGCGATTAATTACCGATTTTTACGCTTTGCCCACCAGTCTGACAAACAGTTTGGAAGCAACCATTTCCTACTACAAACAGCGTAACTGGCCCGTTCCTGATTTCGGAATATCCGAGGCAACGCGTGCTCAACTCATTCAATCAATCAACAAAAACTAACCACCATGGCCATCATTCATTTGCCCCAAATTGAGCAGCAAGAGCTGCTTCCAGGATTTCACGTTCGTTTTGTGCATTCAGAAAACACCACCACCGCCTTTTGGGAAGTAGAGGCTGGCAGCGTGTTGCCGGAACATGCGCACGTACACGAACAAATTGCCCAAGTAACCGAAGGTGAGTTTGTACTGACCATCGCTGGAGAGACTACCATAATGCTTCCCGGTATGGTTGCTGTGATACCTTCCAATGTTCCGCATTCGGGCAAAGCTTTGACTCCGTGCAAAATGGTGGACACCTTCTATCCGGTGCGCGAAGAGTACCGTTAGTGGATTCCTAAAAGCTGGCAAGGCCTTTGCAATAGAAAGCTGTGTTGCACAAAGCCAATAATTTCCGATCTTTGATCGTTAAATAATCTGTTATGAAGCATTTGTTATTTTCCCTGAGTCTCGCCCTTTGTTCGGTTGTTTTACTGAACAACACTTCTGTGGCACAAACCAGTGCCACTGCCACTGACGCTCCAACTTCGATCACCTGGTTATCTTTTGACGAGGCCATGGAACTCAACAAAAAGGAGCCTCGAAAGTGGATCATCGATGTGTACACAGACTGGTGTGGCTGGTGCAAGCGCATGGACGCAACCACCTTCAAAGATCCCAAGGTGGTGAATAAAATCAACGAAGATTTTTATGCCGTTAAATTGGACGGAGAATACAAAAAAGACATCACTGTACACGACAAAACATTCAGCTTTGTTCCCAACGGCAGACGCGGTTATCATGAATTGCCCGCGGAGCTGATGCAAGGCAAAATGTCGTATCCCACCATGGTCTTCATGAACGAAGAAGTGCAGGTGATGCAACCTATCCCAGGATACCAATCTGCTGAAAACTTACTTCCAATTCTGGTTTTTCTTGGAGATGATATTTTCAAAAAGCAGCCTTGGGAAGAGTTCCAAAAGGAATTCAAAAGCGCAGATACACCCAACTAAAAACGGCTTCTTTCCGGCATGCATTTTGCTTTGTGTGACACATGGTCGCCTGGCAAAAAATCGCTCCTCTTACTTTTCTATTCTACCGTAAAACGGTTGTTTGGAACATTCTCACCACCTTCCTTCTCAACAGTATATTCTGGTATGGAGCTCCCTTTTCAATGGTGGGCATCGCCTTTGCGGTGAAGGCACTTTCCTTTGCCGTTTCTCTTTACTTGCAGGCGCAATTGGGAACAACTCATTTTGATTTCTTTCGCAACCTGGGCCTCTCACCCATCCAACTGATCGGCCTTGTTTTTTTGCTGGATACTGCCTTGTTTTTCGCTTTGTTTTCGAGCCAATTTATATTTCTATGAAACAACAATTAGAGTTGGGTGGGCCAAAGGTTCAATACGGAAAAAGGATCATCTTGTCCGATGCTTACCTGTCGATTCAAACAGGTCAAATCAACGGACTGCTGGGCCGCAACGGGTCGGGTAAATCCACCTTGATGAAATTGCTATTTGGCAGCCTGCGCAACGAAAACAGCTGGATAAGACACCAAACGAATGTACTCACCAAACCGGCATACCGACACACCAACCTCATCCAATATTTGCCTCAGACAACCTTTCTGCCGGGTCATTTAAGCATCCAGACAGCGATTCATTGGATCGTGACCAATCGAGCCAAAGCAGCAGCGCTGTTACAACAATATCAGCTGGACCACAAACAACGGTGCGAAATTCTATCCGAGGGACAACGCAGATTATTTGAAGCCTCTCTGCTGTTAAATTCGGAAACTCAATTTCTCTTACTGGATGAGCCGTTCACCCGCCTATCGCCTTTGCAAGCTGAGGAAATGGCCGCGTTGATAAAAAGCAAAAAGGATGAAAAGGGTATTTTAGTATCCGATCACGACTACCATGCCGTGATAAAAATCAGCGACACCGTTACCTTACTCAGCAATGGTGTTACCCGCAAAATGGAAAATGAAGTGGATTTAATCGCAGCTGGCTACCTGCCAGGATAGTTGCAAGGTGTGTGGTTTTTCGATGTGCCAGCCGCGTAAAAATTGGTCCTTAAAAATCATACCATCGCCTGACCGCTTCGCCCAACGCATCTTCATCTTTGTGAAAATAATTGTGGTCAACGTTGCCATTGATGCCCGGCACAGTTCCCGAAGCTTCGTGTTGCCAAAAGGTCCATTCCCCGCCTGCCCAACCAGTTGGTATAACCGGAGCATGCGAACTGTACTCCGCTACCCACAACACATAGTCACCAAAAAATGGGTCTATTAAGTACTTGTTGGCAAAATACGGATTGCTGTAAATAATGGGTTTTATCCCCAAATTGCTTTCGACAAAATTGAGGTACGTTTTAACATCAGCCGCGTATTTTTCCACTGTAATACCATCCACCATGCCAGCCGCCTCCAAATCCACTACAGGTGGCAAGTCTCCATCTTCGATTTGAGATACTACACTGATGAAGTACTCGGCTTGCCTGGTTGGGTCGTAATTGGCATGATAAAAATGATAAGCCCCTCGAATAACACCGGCAGCTTTCATGCCCGCCCAATTGTTTTTAAACTGAGGATCAGTGTCGTAAATTCCTCCAGTGGCCTTGGCAAAAGCAAATGAAACTCCACTTTCTTTCACTTTGTCCCACACCACAGTGCCTTGATAATGCGACACATCGATGCCGTGTGCGTGGCCCTCTGGCGTCACAGGCAAGGTTGGTTTATGCGCTGGTGCCTCTGTATTCTCGGTAGTATCATCCTTGGTAGCAGTTGTATCGGGGCAATCGCAACAAGCCTGCAGCAAAACAAGAAATATGACCAACAACGTGCAGTGAAATCCAATTTTCATGGTTGCACTTTTTTGGAGTCCGCCTTTTTGGAGACTGTTTTTTTGGTGTCCGCTTCTTCGTTAGAGTCTGTGCTTTTACCCTCAGCGGCTTCGAATTTCGTTTCAATGGTTGCCAAATCTTTTTGGGCAAATGCAGGAAACAGCTGGGTAAATTCAAAGTCGAACAATTTCTGAAACAGAAATCCGATCAACAGAAAATAAACCATCGGCAGCACCAAAAACAACATAATGATGGAGACCATCAGGTTCAATGTTAGCTCCACAGTTTTTTTACCCGCAAACTGCAACACAGTGGCTGTCGCCTTAAAACCCTCTGCTACATGTGCTTCCACATTGGCCAAGGCATGCCCAATGGATTCTTCCGTTCGTTTAATGAAATCTTCCTTATCGCCAGATTGCAGGTGCTCTGCCAGCCTGGTTCTGCGTTCTTCTTCTTTCTTTTGAAACTTGATTTTGGCAGCGTGTAATTCTCCGTGCAATGACTCTCCCAAATCCAATTGAGCTTCTTTGGCCAGGTATTGAATGCCCAAGGTGTAAAATGCCAACCCCGGACTTAACGTCAACAATACCAGTAGTATTTTCGTGGCCTGAGTACTGGTTTTTTTTACAAAAATAAACACCACAGCAATGCCGGTCAGTATTTTTAAAATCAACGACTTGCTGAGATTCAACACCACTATTTGCAAGGCAATCAGCACGTTGGAAAGGGCCAGGTAGTTGAAGATTTTGTCGAGCATGCTGGAAGCTCCGTCAAAAGAACCCGACAAAAAAGGAATGTGGCTCGACCCGGCCGAGGCAGTAGCAATTTTCAGTTCAGCTACCAGTCCCAGACTCATCAAGGTACGTTCATCCACACTGGCGAGAAACACCAAAGCATGGTCGTGAAAGTACCCAAAAAATGACAAGGCAATTCCGAGCACTCCCAAGAGGGCAAAGAATAATTTTTGTTTTGTAAACTCCAAGGTAGTCCCGTCCCTATTAAGTTAAGTGCCAAGGTAATTAAATTGAAATAAAGATGGAAGAAATTCCAGGAGGCCTTCGTGGTCACTTTCTTTCAGTCCGTCCCTCTTTTGAAAATTAATTATCTTCGGGCGTGACCCGGTTTCAAACATTTCTACTGCTCTTTTTCATTGCTCCGTTGCTATTTCTCAGCTGCAACGATGGTGCGCCAACTTGCTTTTCAAATGTCATTCTCGATGCGCCAGAAGAACTGCGAAGTCACACTATACCTCTCATCTCTATCCGACCTGAAATTGATGGTAATCTCTCAGATTGGAGTGGGACCGCCTTTTCCAGTGGAACCTGGAACTTGGATCGGGTAAAACAAGCTCCCTGGTACGATGGCAAACGAAACAAACTCGAAGACCACGATGAACTCCACCCATTTACGGCCAATGACTTAAGCGCAACTTATTACATGGCTCTGGACGGTGAGTACCTGTATTTAGGGGCAGAAGTATCGGACAATGCCAACGATGTGACCGAATCGAAACACGCTCCCAGGAGGTGGTACTACAAAGATGCCATTGCCTGGTTTTTGGAAGTGCCTCGGGATACCATCAACGAGACTTTTGGCGCTGGCGACCATGCCTTTGCTTTTGTGGTGGACAGCACCATGCCTGACTATGGGGCCTGGTGGCGCCACGGAAATGATTCCACCAATTTTATCGAAGAACCCATTCCGCAAGGTGCCTGCGACTATGCCATTCAGTTTCACGATGGTGCCAACTATACCCTTGAAGCCAGGGTAAATCTGGCGGAAACCATCTATGCCTCCAGCGATCCAAAAGACCAATTGGTTGCGGGGTCCGAAATTGGATTGATGATCGTACATTGCGATCCCGATGGAGGAGAGTATGGTGGGCACTTGCTGATTTATGGTAGTGGCGACCCGGATTCTACCTGGACCAATTTTAAAGTAATCGGAAATAAATGACTGGAATGAATCGCTATTTTTTGGTGGTGCTGTGCTTCTTTTTATCTGCGCAACTGCTGTTTGCCGGGCAGTTCAATGTGCGTGATTTTGGAGCTACGGGCCAAAAGAAAGACTTGGTGACTAAGGCCCTTCAGGCGGCTATTGATTCCTGTTATTTTGCGGGAGGTGGCACGGTTTACCTTCCTCCGGGAGATTACACTTCCGGCACGATAATTCTTAAAAGCAACATCACATTTCACCTGGAAGCAGGCGCTACCTTGTGGGCTAGTCAAAACATTGACGACTATAGAATTCCTTTGGAAAGCGCCATCCGACCCGTACTCATTTATGCCAATGGAGCGCAGCATTTGAGCATAACTGGCAAGGGCACCATCAACGGACAAGCCAGGCGCAACTACCTGCCCTTGAAAAAAGTGGACCGCTGGATTCCTGAGATTACTGAAAATGCCCGCCAGGCTGGTGTGGAAATGGAGATGTACTACGTGGAAAAACCGGATGTATCGATGTTCACGCTGGTGAAATGCACCGATCTCACTATCACGGATGTCACACTGTATGAATCGACCTTTTGGACCTTACACATCATCAGCAGCGAACGCGTTTTCATTCGGGGCATTTACGTGTATTCCAGCCTCGAAAGTGGGGTTAACGCAGACGGCATCGATATCAATGGTTGCAAAGACGTGACCATTTCCGATTGTGTGATTACAACGGGAGACGATGCCATTGTGATAAAAACGTGGTACGACCATCCGGCCGAAAACATCACGGTTACCAATTGTGTGCTCACCTCCTCCTCTACTGCCTTAAAGTTGGGCACCGAGTCTGAGTCTAATTTTAGCAACATTGTCTTTAGCAATTGTGTTATTCGAAATTCGAATAGAGGCCTGAGCATTGTGGTGCGCGATGGCGCCAAGGTTGAAAATGTGCTTTTTTCCAACATTACCATTGATTGCCAAAGGCGCCACTTCAACTGGTGGGGCAGTGCCGATCCCATTTGGATCATTGTCGGAAAACGAAACAAAAATTCAGCTGTAGGCTCGATTCACAATGTGGTTTTCGAAAATATCATTGCCCACGGGCAAGGCACCAGTGTGATAGAAAGTCCGTTTGGGCAAAACATCCACAACGTGCAATTCAACAACGTGCAATTTTTCATGCACCCCGAGTCATTGCCCGACAAACGGGCCACCCATGCTCTGCATGCCAGCCACGTAGATGGTTTGGAACTCAACCACGTCAGCGTTTCGTGGGACCAGGAAAACCCTGAACCTGCATGGGAAAGTGCATTGGTTATTGAAAACACCAACAACCTCATCATCGATCGGTTTAAGGGACAAACTCCTTATCCTGACTTTCCGGTGCTTCGGTTAACAGATGTGACCAACGCCCAAATTTTGCGATCTACGGGCCAGGGCCAAAAATTCCTGGAAGCTTGTGGCACAAAAAGTCAAAACATCTTATTTGACAGCAGGTTGCTTGGCGATGATGGCGTTCGACACAACACCTGTTCTCAATTTCCGCCCAAAGAATTAACTCTTTTTAAATGATTCGTTTGCTGAATATTCTTCCGCTTGTTTTCTTTTTCTCGGTAAGTCTGTGCAGCTGGGCACAAGACCATTCAGGTAAAAAAGAAGCGGTGTACTATGAAAATCACCGCCTCGACTATAACCTAAAAACCCGTTCAAAACCCCACCGTGGGCTCACCATTGTGGAAGGTGATAAGCTGGTGTTTGACCTCAATTGGAACAATGACGGAGACCCTGGCAACGCCTCTCTGGCTCCGGGGCGATTTGCTTTTGAAGTGAACGGTGCTCAAAAGAAATTTGAGTTATCGGGAGATGCCCTGATGAAAAAAAATGCTTTTTATGGCCACCTGTGCCATTGCGAAGATGGTGGGTTCCAGCACGTAATTGCCGGAACAATCAATGGTAAAAAACTGTCCAATGGTCATTGGCAGATCAACATGGACGTAACGGTAAAAGGTGATCATTCTGGCAAAACCTATCACTTGGATCAAACAATTGAGTATGCAGCTAAAGAGTAAAGTCTGCTGGTGGCTTGCAGGCATTTTTTTACTGAGTGCTTGCACAAATTCATCCGTCCCGCCCATTTCCATTGCAGCCTTGAAATGCGAATACAAGGTGAACCCACAAGGTATTGATGTGATGCCGCGACTTAGCTGGGAGGTACAATCCAAAGAACCAGGCATTGCCCAAACTGCCTATGAAATTTTAGTCGCCTCCAACCAGGATTTACTGGACCGCGATTCAGGCGATTTGTGGAGTACAGGCAAAGTTCTTTCTGATGAAACGATTCAAATTTTGTTTGGAGGATCACCGCTCAAATCGCACGCTCAATACCATTGGAAGGTGCGTTTTTGGGACAATAAAAGCCGCATTTCAGCATGGAGCGAGGCAGGCCATTGGTCAGCAGGATTGCTCGACTCGTTGGAATGGCAAGCACAATGGATCGGTTACGATGCGGCCCTGGACGACACCACCTACGGCATTGTGCCCTGGGCCAACAACATGACACTGTCCAAGCCTTACCGTCCTTTGCCTTGCTCTTATCTGCGCAAAGAATTTACACCGTCCAAGCCACTGAAGCGGGCCGTCATCTACACCGCGACCTTGGGTTTGAGCGAGCTGCACCTCAATGGAGAGCGCATTGACCCAGGTTACTTAAATGCCGGTTGGACCGAATACAAAAAACGCGTCTACTACCGAACATATGATGTAACAAAGCAGGTGCAATCGGGAACAAACACCCTCGGTTATGTGCTGGCCGATGGATGGTTTACGGGAACAGTCGCCAACAGGGCACAACAGTTTTATGGCAAATCTCCACGCACCAAGTCACAATTACACCTCTTCTACGAGGATGGAAGCACAGAAATTGTCTCAACCGACTCCACCTGGAAGGCCTCTTTTGGTCCGCTGGTTGCTTCGGACATGCAGGCCGGTGAGACGTACAATGCACAATTGGAAATGCCGGGATGGGCCACACCACAATTCACTGCAAGCGAATGGTCAAAGGTCGATGTGGGCACCAATGTTCAGCCATTGCTACAAGCGCACCCAGGGCTTCCCGTACAGATTGTAAAAGAACTGGGACCTTACAGCATTCAACCATTCGGAAAAGGAACCTACCTGGTTGATATGGGACAAAATTTTGCAGGATGGATCGAACTTAAAGTCCAGGGGCAACAAGGCGATACGGTGACCATGAAGTTTGCCGAAATATTGAACCCGGATGCTTCACTGCACACCCGCAACCTGCGATCAGCAAGAGCAACGGACACCTACGTATTGAAAGGAGATCAGGAAGAACGCTGGCAACCGCAATTTACTTACCATGGCTTTCGGTATGTACTCATCGAAGGCTATCCGGGAAAGCTGACAAAAAAGGACCTGGTTGGTAAAGTCGCCCACACGGAGATGGCCCGAACCGGTTTTTTCCAATGTTCGGATTCAACCATCAACCGGTTTTACGAAAATGCACTTTGGAGCCAACGCTCCAACTTTTGGGAAGTGCCCACAGACTGTCCCCAGCGAGACGAACGCATGGGATGGTCGGGAGACGCGCAATTGTTTGCTCCTATGGCGAGCTACAACATGGACGTTGCTGGTTTTTACAGCAAATGGATGCAAGACATGGCAGATGGGCAATTGGAAAATGGCCAATTTCCAAGCACGGCCCCTTTGGTCTATTCAAGGATCGCCATGGGCTGGGCAGATGCAGGAATCATCATCCCCTGGGAAATGTATCGCAAATACCACGACAAAAGGATATTGGAAGCGCATTACCCTGCCATGCAAAAATGGGTGCATTACCTGGACACAACCAGCAGCGACTTCATCAGCAATGAAGGAAGTTTTGGCGACTGGCAAAACCTCCGAAAAGTCAAGGTGGACCAGCAGCTTTTTGCGACTGCCTATTGGGCGCAAAGCACCCACCTGCTTGCCAACATTGCCGCCATTCTCAACAAAACAGAAGCCGCACAAAAGTACCAGCAATTGGCCAGCAATGTCCGCGCGGCCTTCACGGACAAATTTGTGGAGCTCAACGGACACATGACCGATTCGTCACAAACGGCCTACCTGCTGGCCTTGGAGTTTGATCTGGTTCCTGATTCTATGCGGGCCTTGGTATTTGAGCAATTGCTGCTTCAAATGGAGCGCGATTCCAGGCTAACTACCGGAATTCACGGAACCGCCTATTTGCTTAAAACACTGGCCAACAATGGGCGTCCGGACAAGGCGATGCAATTGCTCACCAACCGGCAATACCCTTCCTGGGGCTATCAAATTGAGCTGGGTGCAACCACCATTTGGGAACGCTGGAACAGTGTGCGGCAAAAAAACATCCACAAAGACAGTACGAACTCTCTAAACCATTTCGCTTTTGGAGCACCAGCTCAATGGCTCTACTCAGGCATTGGAGGCATCAACAGCGACAGCGCGGCCTTCAAACGCATCCGCATTCAGCCCACACCTGCCGACTCACTCACTTTTGCCAACACTACGTACCGTTCCATTCGCGGCACCATCGCCTCTTTCTGGAAAATTGAGGACGGTTTTTTCTTTTTGACGGTTGAAATTCCAGCCAACACGGAGGCAACTGTGGTATTACCGCCTCAAGCCGCTGGAGACATCCGCATCAACGGCTACAAGATGGCGCGGGTTTCGGAATCGGAGCACAGTATCCCCCTTGTTTCGGGCCGCTACATGGTACAAACGGAGTGGGCTGAGGAATAATTACCCTCTGAAGCGATGCATCAATCGACATTTTATCTCACCAACGAAACTTCTGGTCAATATCACATCTCATAAAAAGCAGCCAAAAGCAACTTAACGGCTCTGTCTCTTTGCTGCGATAGCTTTCAAACGAACCTTCAACTTTGATTGCCCGAACCAACCATTTCGCAAATTCAAGTTGAATTGCCTTAATTCAATTTGTATCTTTAGGATGCCCATCCAGAATATGCAATTATTCCTTAAAATGCCCAAGCCTCTGATTATACTGCTATGCCTATTGTTGGCACCTATGATCATGGACGCTCAGATGGTGTATGTAGATGCTGCTTTAGGTGTAAACAACCTTGCGTGCGGTACGATTGGCAGTCCCTGCTCCACCATACAGTTCGCAGTGGACAACATTGCCAACAACAACGACACGGTCTACTTAAAGAGTGGAACCTACAGCTTGCCAGCAATCGTTCCGGCAGGCACACCGGTGGTAACTCTTCCCGAAGGAAAGGGCTACACATTTTTTGGCGATACGACTGGCGCGGGTGTCATCGTTGATGGTGGTGCCATCAGAAGGGGATTTCACTACGACTACATTACTGTTTGCGGAACGGGAAATGGTCCTCATGATGGCATTCCGGATGAAATGACCTGGAGTTTTCAAAACCTCACGATACAAAACTGTTTGGCATCCACTGACAACTGTGGCTCAACGACCAACGCACTCGGAGGTGGCGCTATGTTCATTCTGGAGACCAGCTCCGAAATGTACGTCCGGTTTGAAAATTGTCATTTTGAAAACAACATGGCCAACGATCCAACGGGGCCCAACAACCATGGACGTTCCGCAGCCGGTGGCGCCATTTACTTTAGTGGCCGAGTTTCCGGTTCAATCACAGCAGCCGACTCAGCGCGTTTGTGGGTCAACAACTGTTCTTTTCTGGACAACTCCTGCACCCAACTGGCCAACGGAGGTCACGGTGGAGCTATCCTGGTGGGCTTCTCCAACAGTGCCGAAATCACCAATTCTACTTTCTGTAGCAATTCCGTTTTTGGCACCAATGCCGATCAGGGCGATTTGCAACACGACAGAAATGCGGGTGGAGCGATCTTGTTTATCGACAATACTTCTCTTACACCTGCTCATGATTACGTGATTGATAACTGCACCTTCGTCAGTAACTCAGCGCTGACTCCGAACGGAGCGAATTTCTCTTTTCAATCGGAGGGGGGTGCCGTCTTTATGACACGCGGAGATAATTTAGCGGCTTCAACAAATAGCACTCTCACGATTGGCAACAGTTCTTTTTACGGCAACACCATAGAGACAGGTACTGAACACATTGCCAACAACAGTGGCACCTTGGATACCACATCGATTGGCAACAACCTTTTTGGTCAGTTTTTCGTCCTCAATCTCGGGCCCGACACAACCATTTGTCCCGGCAGTGGCTTTCCGTTGGTCGCACCCGTTACCGGAGCCAGTTATTTGTGGAGCAATGGCAGCACAAGCGATTCCATTTATGTGGATAGTATTGGCATTTATTGGGTGGAAATTACGTTGGGTGGATGCACCGCTTCCGATACCATCGAAATTCTGCCAGGAGCCTTCACGTTCAGCCTTGGTCCTGACACCACACTTTGCACAGACAATTCGCTGCCGTTGACTTTAAATTATCCCGGAGCAACTTATCTGTGGAGTGACAATACAACCGGATTTTCTTTTGTTATCACTACTCCCGGGACCATCTGGGTGCAAGTCACCAATGGTTCATGCGTGTTTACTGACACCTTGGTTATGGACTGGTTTCCCCCATCAACTCTTCCCTTAAACGATTCAGCAGGACTATGCCAGGGAACTCCGATTACTCTGAATGCTTTTCTGCCTGGAACCACTCAATATGTTTGGTCCACTATCGCCACGGTGGACACAACGGCATCGATTCAGGTATCGTCAGGAGGCGTATACAGTGTCCAAGCCATCGACAGCAATGGTTGCGCTGTTTACGACACAACCACTGTATTTGTCACGGTTCCTTTAACGCTTGACCTGGGCCCGGATAGCACGTTGTGCGAAAGCGATGTTTATATCCTTAATTCCGGCATCACTGAACCCGCTTCCTTTTTGTGGCAGGATAATTCTACCGGAAGCACCTATTCAGCCAGCACTTCGAATACCATTACTTTAGAGGCAACCAACTCCTGTGGAACGGTTTCAGACACCGTTGTTCTTACCTTCTTACAACTCCCAATTGCCTCCCTGCCAGCAGACACTGTTATCTGTGAATACACAACAGTGCTGCTCCAAACAAACGGCCAGGACAGTGTCAATTATACCTGGTTCGACAACTCATCACAAGCTTCCCAAACGATTGATTCTTCAGGCACTTATTGGTTAACAGCCTCCAACCAGTGCGGCACAGAAACCGATTCCATCAACCTTCTTTTTCTGCCACCCATCATTTTTGATTTAGGCAACGATACAAACATTTGCAGCGGAGACAGTGTCGAATTAATTGCCACGGTGCCGCAAATCGCCAGCTATCTCTGGTCAGATAACACAACGGACACCTCCATTTTCGTAAATACGGGAAGTGTTTATTACGTGACGGTCACCATAGGAATGTGCTCTAAAACTGATTCCATTGTAGTAGCCGCAGATAGCAACTGCACCCCACCACAGGAACGTTGCGCTGTTTTTGTTCCGAATGTCATCACCCCCAATTCGGATGGGTTCAACGATTTCTTTCTGGTAACGTCCGATTGCCCATTTTCAAAATTTCGGCTGGTGGTATACAACAGGTGGGGCAGAAAAATCTATGAATCAGAGAACCCACAAGCGGTGTGGAAAGGAGATAATTCAAAACCACACGTAGAAGATGGTGTCTATTTCTGGATGCTGGAATACCAATCTGCGGCCTTGGGCACGCAAGAAAAAAAGGGCACGGTGACGGTGATGCATTGATCAACCCAACTGTCGAACGGTTGGTCACGTGATTAATCATGACGGCCCATTTAACCCAGGCTCGAATGCCTTAATTTTATTCCCATTAACCTCCGAACGCTCAAAATACCTGGTTCAAAGCAAGTTTTCTTGTTGCTGTTGCTGATTGTAATAAATGGCAACTACACACCTATTCTGGCCCAAAACCTTGTTCCCAATCCGGGGTTTGAAAATTTAATATCCTGTCCCATTTCTGCCGGGCAGATGACCACCGCCTTTTGGACCATTCCGACAATGGGCTCTTCAGACCTGTTTCATACTTGTGCTTCTGCCAGTACCACACAAGTGAACCCGTTCAATACGCACATGGGCGTTCAGCCCCCCTACAGCGGAAATGCCTATGGAGGAGGGTTCACCATTGGAGAAGCCTTCGGACAACCTTATCGGGAATACCTGCAAACACCGTTGACAAGTTCATTGGTCGCCAGCCAACTTTATTCGGTATCGATGTGGGTAAACATGGGCGATTTTTCAGAAAAAACTACTGACTCTTATGGCGTATACTTTAGTGACACAGCCATTACTTCCACTAACTTTTTACCGCTTAATGTCACTCCACAGGTGGTTAACCCGCCAGGAAATATTTTAAATGATACCCTTAACTGGCAACATTTTTATGGCCTCTATCAAGCAACAGGTGGCGAACAATTCATCACCATTGGCAACTTTCTCGATGAGGCGCAAAGCACCATTCTCCAGGCAAATGGTTGGTTTGGCAGCCGCTCATTCCATTACGTGGATGAAGTGGTGATCAAAGTATTCGACAGCTTGGCAATTGACGGAGACAGCATCATCTGTGTGGGAGATACCGGATTGTTGATTGCCGAAGGTTACACCAACTACAGTTGGGCGGATAGCGCCAATCCCACAGTAATTATTTCAACCAATGACACGCTGTTTGCCGACCCAACAGTTACCACCACCTACTATTTTTACACTTCAACCGACACCTTGGTCAAAACGCTCCTTGTGCGACCACTGCCGACTTTAACACCAAACGATACCACGATTTGCGATGGCGACACAGTTGTTATCACACCAACAGGCCCCAATACAACTGCCTTGTGGCTAAACACCTTTTCAACCCCTAGTTGGTCTTTGGTATCGACCGGATCAATCTGGGCCAAATTAACGGATACAGTGGTCGGTTGTGAAGTGCTTGATACAGCTGATGCCACCTTTATTCCAGCTCCTCAATTTGACCTTGGAAACGACACCTCCTTTTGTTTCGGAGATTCTATGATGGTGGACGGCACGGTGCCTGGTGCCACTTATCTCTGGCACGATGGCTCTACCGTGCCCATTCGAACAATCACCATAAGCGGAAATTATGTATTGGAAGTATCCAACGGCACCTGCTCCAGCATCGATAGTATTTTTGTACTGAACAAGGTCCGGCCCTACGTTGATTTGGGCAACGATACCTCTTTGTGCGAAAACGACACGTTGTATTTAAATGCTTCCATTCCTTTTTCCACGCACCTTTGGCAAGACAATTCAACTAACTTCACCTACACAGTGGTGCAATCCGGACTTTATTGGGTGGAAAACCAGTTCAACGGTTGCCTCTACTCCGACAGCATCCTGGTGACCTTTTCCACTGCTCCGGTGAGTTCGCTCGGACCCGATACGGTCATCTGCTCAGGGGAAAGTTTATTGCTACTTCCCAATGCCGACACTGCTTTGACTTATGTGTGGAATAGCAGCGTTGCCACCCCTCCCTTTTTGGTCAATGCCTCTGGCACGCATGCGGTCACCATTAGCAATGCCATTTGCTCCAGCAGTGATACGGTGACAGTAACGGTGCAGCCATTGCCTTTTTTCGAACTAGGGCCAGACACCATCTATTGCGAGGGAGATTCTATTCCAATGGAGGTATCTTTTCCTCCTGCTTTCAGCTTCATCTGGAACGACCAGAGCACCAATCCAACACGGGTGGTTGTCGATACTGGTAATTATTCCCTTCAGATCACCGACACGTTCAAATGCAGTTATGCCGACAGCCGCCAATTCAATTGGCATCAAAAACCAGTAGGTTTCTTGCCGGAACAACTTTTTATTTGTTTTGGAGAGACTTTGCAAGTAGACGCATCGGTGGCAGATTCTGGCAGCTATTTATGGAATGATGGGGACACCAGTCCCATGAAAGAACTCTCAGAAACCGGAATATATCAGGTTCAATGGTCCCACCAATGCGGGTCTTATGAATATGCTACCACCGTCAGCCCTTGCACGTGTGAAGTTTTTGTCCCGTCTGCTTTTACTCCGAACTACGACAACCTCAACGGCATGTTTCTTCCAAAGTCTGCCTGTGAATTTTCGCATTACAGCCTTCGCATATTTAACCGATGGGGAGAACAGATTTTTGCTACTTCCGATCCTACTATAGGATGGAATGGCGAAGTAAATGGACAACCGGTTCCCTCAGGAAATTATTTATGGAGATTAGAATATGAAGCAGCTAATCAGGATATTTTTCGTCTAGTTGTTAAACATGGAAAAGTATCTGTTGTTCGATAGGTAAAAATAGCGAACGAACAGGAGACTTTTAATCCCGGTTTAGATTGATTACTTTTATATAAATCGTTCATTTTAATGCCGTTACTCCAGCCAAAAAGAACAATACAAGGCCTCATCATCTGGGCGTGCCTGCTTGTTATGGTAGGAGTAAATTCCAGTCAGGCTCAAAACCTGGTTCCCAACAACAGCTTTGAAACTTTTACCACTTGCCCAACAGGCTTCAGCCAATTGCCGAATGCGACACCTTGGGGCTGGACGCCAGGTTCAAGCTCCAGTTCAGATTATATAAGGGTTTGTGGAGGAGCAACGGTCAGCGTTCCTGCCAATACATTTGGCACCCAAACCGCTGCGACAGGTAGTGGCTATGCAGGGTTCTACACCGGTTTTCCGCCAGGAAGTTTGGCCAACTACCGGGAATATGTGCAGGTTCAGCTGACAAGCCCATTGGTTGCAGGTTCGACTTATACCGTTTCGTTTAAATGGTCGTTGGGCGATAATTCAGCCTATGCAACCGATCGTTTGGGAGTATACCTCTCAGCTGTCCAAGCCACTGGAAGTGGAATTTTTCAACCCATTAATGTGGTGCCGCAAGTAGCCAATCCTTTGGGTAACTTTCTCAACGACAAAATAAACTGGGTTACCCTATCCGACACCTATGTCGCCACGGGGGGGGAACAGTACATCGTCATTGGCAACTTTTACAACAACACCAACACCACACTTCAAATACTAAGCGGAAGCATTGCCGGTTCTTACATCTACGTAGACGATGTGGTTGTTGAGATTGCGACCACTTCGCTAAACATTGCCGGTGATAGCGCCATTTGTATCGGAGACTCTACCACGCTGACGTTTACCGGTGGAGACACGATCATTTCCTGGGTAGATAGTGCCAATACTGCCAACATTCTTTCAACCATCGATTCTGTAACAGTTTCTCCGCTGGTCACAACCACTTACATTGCTTACGGCATCAACGATACCGATACATTTACGGTTCAGGTTGTTCCGCTTCCCAATGTTAGTTTGGGCAACGACACCACCATTTGCCAGGGAACCAATGTGGTGCTGGATGCTACGCTGGCAGGTGCATCGTACTCCTGGCAAAACAGCAGTTTCAGTCCTACATTTGCGGCCGCTACAACTGGTCAATACTGGGTGGAAGTAACCGACTCGAATGGATGTGTTAACTCCGACTCAGCCATTGTCACGGTTACGCCCTTGCCGGTGTTTAGTTTGGGCAATGACACCACTTTGTGTCAGGGAGAATCATTTCAGTTGAACGCCACCTTGGCCGGAGCTTCTGCCTATTCCTGGCAAGATGCTTCCACAGGAGCTACCTACAATGTCAGTTCTGCCAATACCTATTGGGTCGATGTTACCGCCAACGAGTGCACCGACAGAGACAGTATTCAGGTGAGTTACACCCCGCTGCCAATTGTCGACATCGGCAACAATACAGTCATTTGTGCCAATGAATCTACGAATATTACTGCCACTGCTGCAGGCGCAACCTACAATTGGTCGACTGGTTCAACCGCTTCAACTATCTCCATTTCCGCCCCTGCCACTTATTGGGTAGAAGTAACCATCAACAACTGCACCAGTACCGATTCCATGGTTTTAGACACCATGGCTATTCCTGTATTTAACCTGGGGCCCGATGCCATTTTGTGCCCTGGAGAGATCATTACGTTGGATGCCACGACACCTTTGACCACTTATTCCTGGCAAGACGGCTCTACGGGTTCCTTCTACCCTGCTGTTTTCCCAGGAACATATTGGGTAGATGTTGCTTCCTACAACTGTGTTGCCCGTGATAGTTTTGTGCTGACCAATTTTGTGCCTCCACCGCTGGATTTGGGTGGGGACCTCGAAGGCTGCGAAGGCGATCCGATAGCCATTAGTGCATCTACTCCCGGAGCGTTAACCTACGAATGGACCGATAGTTTTACCGACCCCGTTTTTATTGCCACAACAAGTGGCACCTATACCGTAACCATCACCGATGCTAATAACTGTAAAACAACAGATGAATTGGATGTTACCGTGCATGCCTACCCTATTGTAGACCTCGGATCCAACACTTCTGTTTGCCCGGGCGATGACTGGGAATTGAATGTCGCACTTCCTGGAGCAACCTATGCCTGGAGCGATGGCACATCAGAGGCCAGTGCCGCATTCACGCCTCCCGATTCTATGTGGGTGGAAGTAACAGTGAATAATTGCACCACACGTGACAAAATTATTGTAGACAACTACACTCCGCCAACGGTCGATCTGGGAAATGACCCCATACTTTGTCCTGATTTGGTTTTACCGTTGGATGCATCTGGCCCTAATCTGATTGAATTCCTCTGGCAGGATTCTTCGAAAAACGCTGCATTCGACATCACCGCTCCTGGGACTTATTGGGTGCGCGTGAAGGATCAAAACTGTTACAACACAGATACCTTGCACGCCAACTACCATGTTATACCAGAAATTGATTTGGGTAACGACACCGTTATCTGCATTGGAGAAACCATTGTATTAGATGCTACCGTAAAAGATGAAGTCTACTATCAGTGGCAAGATGGCTCGATGTTCTCAGTTTTGTTGGTGGAGGAACGCGGCAATTACCATGTGGCTGTGGAGCACGAATGCGACATCATCAGGGATTCTATTTTTGTTGACAAATGCAATTGCTCGGTGTATGTGCCCAATGCCTTCACACCCAATGACGACAAAATCAACGAGCAATTTCGGGTTTATTCAGACTGTGTTTATACCGATTACCGGCTACGCATCTTTGACCGCTGGGGAAAACTTGTTTTTATTTCTGGTGATCCCGATGAAACGTGGGACGGATTTGTGGACGGCCGACCAGCACAAAATGGCATGTATACCTGGAAACTGTTTTACGAAACGGAATTTTTGGGCAAACAATCAAGAGAAGAAAGAATGGGGCGTGTTACCGTGATTCGGTAAATTTCAGCTAAACGTCAGCCTTTCTAAATTGTCTGCTTTTTTCTTTTTCGAGTAACTTTTCAGGATTATAGGCTCTTTTCAAAGCCAATTCGAATTTTTTTAGAACAAAAACAAACAATTTGAGGATTCCTACGTGTACTTAAACACCACGAAGGATTTTATGTTAGGAAAATGGAAATGGAAAAATCTTCCAACAGACGTTGCAAGGTTTAAGGTAGGTTGAATTTAATAGCACCATATTGAAAGCACCTCGAAAAAGTGATGCCCTCATCCACACGAAAACGAGTAACCATCGGTCTATCGATGGGGCTTCTTGCTTTTGTCTTTTTTGAAGTTGCCCAAGCGCAGAATCTCGTACCCAACCCCAGTTTTGAAATATTTACCGGCTGCCCCAGTAGTTTTAGCCAGCTGCCTGTCGCTGCACCCTGGAGCTACACACCAAGTTCCAGTGCCAGTTCTGATTTCATCCACAGCTGCGGCAACCCGATAGTCGGTGTTCCAAACAATGCATTCGGCAATCAATTGGCAGCAACTGGTGATGGTTATGTAGGATTCTATGCCGCTTCTACCGTTTCTACGCTCCTTGATTACCGCGAATATGCTCAGGTGAAATTAACCTCTCCTTTGGTTGCAGGCTTTGCCTATCATGTTGAACTGAAATGGTCTTTGGGAGACAATTCAGCCTTAGCTACTGACCGGCTAGGAGTTTATCTTTCTTCCTCAATCCCTTCGGGGAGTGGAATTTATTCTCCCATCAATGCCGTGCCACAGATTTCCAATCCTTTGGGAAATTTTCTGAATGACAACGTGAATTGGACCACATTGTCTGGAGTATTTATTGCCACGGGAGGCGAAGAATTTCTGGTAGTGGGTAATTTTTTCGATGCCATTAATACGGCCCTTGTTCCGTCTGGAGGCAGCAATCCTTATGTATACTTTTACGTTGATGACGTGATCGTAGAATGGATTCCTACTGCTCTGATAATCTCAGGCAACAACGTGATTTGCGCAGGGGACTCCACGACCCTCACCTATGCCGGTGGAGACACCTTGGTTTCATGGGTCAACATCTCCAATCCGGCCAATATTATCTCCATTGAAGACACCTTAACGATTGCGCCCACTGTAACCACCACTTATATTGCCAACGGATTCAACAACAACGACACTTTTACAGTCACTGTGCTGCCCCCTCCACCAATCAACCTGGGCAATGACACCACCATCTGTCAGGGCAGCATGATTGGACTGGTCGCCACGCATCCTGGCGTCTCCTATCTTTGGCAAGACAACAGCACGTTGGATGCACTGGTAACCAGTAACCCAGGACTGTATTGGGTCGAACTAACAGACACCAACGGTTGCAGCAATTCTGATTCAATCCATATTTCTGTTGCTCCTTTGCCGGTATTTAATCTGGGCAATGATACCACGCTTTGTCAAGGAGAGTCCATGCAACTCAATGCCAACCTGGCTGGAGCTCAATCTTATGCCTGGCAAAATGCTTCAACAGGAAGTACGCTCAATGTCAATGCTGCCAACACCTACTGGGTCGATGTCACCGTGAATGGGTGTACCGAGCGCGATAGCATTGTTGTGAATTACACCCCGCTGCCTGTGGTGAATATTGGCAATGATACCACCATTTGCGCCAATGCATCGATTACACTGAATGCGGCAGCTGGTGGCGGCAGTTACCTTTGGTCAACGGGAGAAACCACCTCCAACATGACCACTTCTAACCCCAACACTTATTGGGTGGCAGTCACCGTAAACAATTGCACCAGCGTTGATTCCCTTGAACTGGATACTGCTGTTATTCCTCAATTTACGTTGCCTTCCGACACCTCCGTTTGTCCCGGAAAATTGATAACATTAGACGCCACAACTCCTGCTGCCAACTATCTATGGCATGATGGCTACACCGGCACGCATTATCAAGCAAAAATTCCGGGCACTTATTGGGTGGAAGTAACCTCTTATGGCTGTGTGGCACGCGACAGTTTCGTGTTGACCAATTTTGTGACTCCCCCACTCGATTTAGGCGCAAACCTACAAGGCTGTCATGGCGATTTAATCCCCATCAATGCCCTCACCCTGGGAGCCGTTCATTATGAATGGACTGATTACTCCACCGATCCCATTTTAGTCGTGAATGCAAGTGGTGAATATGCTGTAACCATAACGGACGTCAACAATTGCAAAACGGCCGATGAGTTGGTTGTCACACTTTATCCCTACCCCTTGATTGATTTGGGTTCAGACACCACCATTTGCACTGGCATCGACTGGATCTTAACCGCTCCGGTTTCAGGAGCTACTTATTCGTGGAGCGATGGCACTTCGAAATCTCATACGACTGTTACCCCTCCCGATTCGGTTTGGGTAGATGTGACGCTGAACAACTGCACCGCCCGAGACAGCATCGTGGTTTACAATTACAATCAACCTTCCATTCAACTGGGAAATGACTCGGTACTTTGTCCGGGAGCAGTGCTTTCTTTGGATGTATTCAGTCCGGAAATTGTCGAATATCAGTGGCAGGATAATTCTGAGAATGCTTCGTTCGTTGTAAAATCACCTGGCAAATACTGGGTGCGGATAAAAGATCAAAACTGCTACAATACTGATACGCTCTTTGCCGATTACCACGTTTTACCGACAATTGACTTGGGCAATGACACGGTGGTTTGCATTGGTAATCCGCTCGTGCTGGATGCTTCTGTGGCAAGCGATGCCTATTATCAGTGGCAAGATGGCTCGCAATCTTCCGCGTTGGTGGTAGAAGAAAGAGGAAATTATCATGTAACAGTAGAACACCTTTGCGCGACCATCACCGACTCGATTTTTGTGGACCAATGCCAATGTTCTGTATTCGTTCCAAATACTTTCACGCCTAACAAGGACGGCATCAACGAACGGTTTCAAACGTATTCAGATTGTATCTACACCGACTACCAGTTACAGATTTTTGACCGTTGGGGACAGTTGATTTTCTCCTCAAACAACTCCCTCGAAGGTTGGGACGGATTCATTGGTGGCCAACCTGCCCAAAATGGCATTTACACTTGGAAGTTATTTTATGAAACGGAGTTTTTAGATCACTCGTCCAGTGAAGATAGAATCGGCCGGGTCAAAATAATACGATAGCACCACTGCCAGGAAGTACTTTTACAATTCAACGATCAACACAAAGCAAAAGAAGGTCGGGTAACGTTGGTACGGTAATTCAATACTACTAATCGCGAATGACAGTGACGTGGCCTGTACGTTGCCCCTTCTCACCATCGTGTTTGCAAAAATCCACAATGTAGTAGTAGGTTCCTTCGGGCACGTAACGGCCAGTTTCCTGCACTGTGCCATCCCAACCTTGACCGATGGAAATCATCTCAAAAATCAACATCCCCCACCGGTTGTATATTTTGGTATTGAAACAGGTGGTGTTGAACATTTGGACTAAGAACAAATCGTTTACACCATCCCCATTGGGTGTAAATACATTCGGTACAAAAATCGAATCACAATTGAGGACCTCTACGGTAACAGGTGCTTCCACACTGGAGCAAACAGACAACTCTGAAAACACATAGTAAGTGGTGGTTTTGAAACTGGTGGGAATGGTGAACGAAGGTCCTGTCCAAAGTGGAGTTCCTCCTCCAGTGCTGTCGTACCAGTTGACAATCCCTAAGTCAGTAAATGCTTCCAGGGTAACCTCAGCGCCCGCACAAATGGTCACACCTTCCACCAGGGGCATATTGAGGTTATTGGGTTCCATATTAGCTGTTAGCGGATCGGAGAAAGCTTCACATCCAAAGGTATCCACTGTTGTCAATGCATAGGTGCCAGATTGGAAAAGTACCAGGCTGTCGCCAGTCGAGTCGCCAGGAGTCCAACGAAAACTGGCCTTGTTGGGGTCGAGGGCGAAAAAGATCACCGAATCATCTTCGCAAAATAACAAATCGCCAAGGGCATCTATATCTGCCACCGTGCCAGGCGTTGTTAACTCCAATGGTTCCGATTCTCCGACACAGCCATTGGGATCAATTGCGGTAAGGGTATATGTACCTGCCTGAGTTACGGCAAGCGTAGGTGTTGTTGCATTTCCCGGCAACCACAGGTAGCTGTTCATATTGGTATTACCGGTCAGAACCATGGTATCGCCTTCGCATAAAACAGGATACCCACCAATGGAAATAATGATGGAATCCTGATCGATGATGACCATAAAAGGATCTGATTCTTTGACACAACCATTACTATCTGACGTAGTCAAAGTGTAAGTGCCTGGGTTGTAAATGGTAATCGTAGAAGTCGTATCGCCCGAAGGTGCCCAGGTGTAGGTTTCCATTCCTGGTGAACCGATCAAATCAATGGAATCTCCTTCACAAAGCACCCCACTGGACGTCACATTCGACTCCACATAAGAAGGAAAAATCTCCACCGAAGCAAACGTCTCAATACCGCAGGAAGTTATCTTACAGGTGTAGATTCCTGGAGCATAAACGGTCTCTTGCAGTGCAGAACCACTCAATGGAAGCTGCCATTCTATGATACTCCCATTGTTGGCCACAACCGTGATAAACGCGGAATCCCCGTCACACAGGAAAGGGCTTACAATTTGGAGTTCGGGAGTTGTGTATTGATTGAGAACAACGGTATTGCTGACCAAATCGCAACTGTCTGCATCATTTATCACCACAAAATAAATCCCTGGGTCCGATACCCACACGGTGTCTGCATCCCCTCCAATCGGTCCGTTGGGGCCTTCCCAACTGTATCCATTGCCATAGGTCCCACCCGTGGTGGTCAGTTTCACCGAATCACCCGGACAAATGAGCAACGAGGTAGAAGTCACATTGGGTTGCGGTTTTTCCGCAATGGTTTTCTGCTGCTGCACCGAAAAGGATTCCGAACACCCAAAGGCATTGGTATCATTGACAGTGGATGTGATGGTGACAATTCCCGGAGAAGAGACAAAAACTGTGTCGTTGTTGTTTCCTGAAACTCCAGGCCCATTCCAGGTGTAGCTGCCTGGTGGTCCACCGGTAACATACAATTTAGTGGAAGCCCCCGGACAGTAATAAGAACTCCCCACCATTTGGATGGAATAAGGCACAATCACAGGAGCGGGCAACAACTCTACATAAACCAATTTGGACAATACGTGCGTATCCGTATCACAGGGATTGTAACGAACGATTTGGGCCATCACCGTGTACAGTCCATTCGTATTAGGCGAGTAAAACCCAAATGTTTGGCAGCTGTTCACCACCGGTGCAGCTGGGCTACTTGTGAAAGTTGTCATCAGGGTATAAGGAACCTGATTCAAGCAAAGAGGAGCAGCTATCGGATTGGTGATCGAATCGTACAAGAAAGCCGTAAAAAAACTGTTTTCACAAACCTGAACAGTATCATCCAGAACCATCACAGGTTGGAAAGGAGGTAAATCGGTGTGTATAATGACCGAAACAATCGTTTGTATAATACACCCCTGTGGGTCGGTGATTTGAAAATGATAATTTCCAGATTGAGTCACCATGATACTCACAGCAGTTGACCCCGTCCCTAACCCAGGGCCTGTCCACAAATGCGGATTGGTGCCAAACCCGCCTCCTGTTAACAAGACCGAATCAGGATCACACAAATCGATCGGCAAAGGGCTAATGGAATTGATGTTGATTCCTTTGCTGTCGGTGATATCGGGAGGTGGTGGTGCCGGTAAAATCAATACTTCAAATGTGTCGATCGAAGTAAAACAGCCATCGTCACTGGTGTGCCTGACCCAATGGGTGCCAGAAGTAGATATATTTGTTGTTTTCGCAGTGTCGCCATTCGACCACGAATATGTCTCAATTGGTCCGATGGAAGGACAGTATTTAGGATCCGCGGTAGGTGTCACAGACTGGCAATTAATCAAACTATCAGGACATCCAGCATCGTTACAAACACTGTCTTGAAATGGGTTGCAACCACCACCACTGCGTTTGAAATAATCGTAAGGCGACCGGCCAAAATCTACCCAATTTGCTATGATTACATCTGAGTTGCCCGCTCCATCTACTGTGTAATAATTGTCGTAATCCGGGTCACTGCAGTAGTTCGCGTTCCCTGGGCACAAAGGCACTTGCGTCCAGTTAGCCAGATTGCCCGTTAAAAAGTTGGAAGACACAGGAAAATGAATGTCGCCAAAAAAGCTGCCGGCAAAAATAGCCTGACCGGCACTATTCACCGCAATTCCATACCCATAGTCATTCTTTCTTCCGCCAACGTTGCGGCTGTTTAGCCATGTTCCTGTAGGACCGTATTTGCTGATGAAAACATCGTTGTATCCCACGGTATTAAACGTACCGCTGCCAAACACATCTGAGTAATCCGTCAAAACACAGTCAAAATGGCCTACTATAAATGGGCCTCCAGAGCCGTCAAGAGCAATGCCTTGTGCGGTAATGGCATTCATCGAACCATCAGCTACCGCCCATCCAAGGCTCCCAGAAGAACTGTAGCGCGCAACAAATATTTTGTTGGGATTCGGGTTGGTAATCGTAACGTTGGGAGTATTGAAAAATGTGAGATTCCCGGTAAAGTCACCGGTTAGGTAAATGTTGCCGCTGCCGTCTGAAGTTACTGCATGTGCGGTACTTGAAGCTCCACCACCAATCACTTCAAACCATTGTTCAGTTCCGGCACCATCGTATTTTATCACAAAAACAACATTGAGCATGGAGTTGTTGTGCGTTTGGTCAAAGGTGATGGTATCGCTAAACTGTCCGACAGCTATGAAGTTTCCTAAATTATCGCAGGTGATATCCAATCCACGATCGGTGAAATTTCCTGCCCCCTGCTCGGTCCATTGAAAAGCGCCTGAGTTGTCCAATTTGGTGATGAAAACATCAGTGGACCCCAACTGGCTGTTGAGGGAAGTTCCGCCAAACGTAGCACTGCCAGCAAACTCACCGGTAATGCCCACATTGCCCGAATTGTCAATGCATATACCGTTGCCAATGTCAGCCCCGGCTCCACCTGCTTTTTCTACCCATACCACATTTCCCGATGGGTCATATTTCGCGATAAAAACATCCTGCAATCCCGAAGAAGAAACGGACTGTCCGCCAAAAGTGGCCGTGTTGTAAAAATACCCGGTAATGTAGCTATTTCCAGCGCCATCAACGGCAATGGAAAGGCCACGATCAGAACCGCTACCACCTGCTTTTTGGGCCCAAACGTGATTCCCCTGGTTGTCGACTTTCGCCACAAAAATATCACTTGACCCAGAAGAGGTCAAGGTGGTTCCGCCAAAGGTGGCTGTTCCTGTAAAATAACCGGTGGTGTAGGAATTGCCTGAAGCGTCAATGGCAATATCGTATCCTTCATCGATGGTGAGGCCTCCACCTGCCTGCATCCAATATTGCGCATGGCTTTGAAATGGCATCGAAAAAGCGATCAACATCAGCACCAGAAAATACCGCATGAATCTTGGGAAGGGCACTTTTTTAAGGATTTATTAAGAGACGGGATTAAGGGTCACAAAGATGTCTCGTTAAAGCAAACGAGGGGCCTACCTCATCCGTTGGGTAAAGTTGCAAATATCTATTCAAATGTTCAACTAGTCGAACAAAAGTTGTAAAACATCGAATTGGGATGACTAAATCGATGAACCTTTCCAGTTATGACCGTTCATCGAAAAAATATTTTGGACACCTGATTCTGTTGCGATTCTTCCTTTCAACTAGTACCTTGTTTGGCAACCCCTGGAATTACTCATTTTCAACCAATTAAACTTTTGTGCCGTCCTTGCCTCGAGCGGCAAAACGTCTGAATCAATCACATTAAAAAAACAGTTTTATGAAAAAATTAGTGGCAGAATTTATTGGAACCTTCTGGCTGGTACTGGGAGGTTGTGGCAGTGCGGTTTTAGCCGCAGGATATCCTGAATTGGGTATTGGTTTTGTTGGCGTGTCGCTGGCCTTTGGCCTTACAGTACTCACCATGGCTTATGCTATTGGACATATTTCCGGATGCCACCTCAACCCGGCAGTTTCGATTGGGTTGTGGATTGGCGGTCGGTTCGACAAAAAAGAACTTTTACCCTATATAGGAGCGCAAGTCCTGGGAGGTATCGCTGGTGCGGGCATCCTGTACCTGATTGCTTCTGGGAAATCAGGATTTGAACTGGGCGGATTTGCGGCCAATGGATATGGTGAGCATTCTCCTGACGGCTATAGCATGTTGTCCGCCTTGGTATGTGAGGTTGTTATGACCTTCTTGTTTCTGATCATCATTCTGGGTTCAACACACTCCAAAGCACCGAAAGGCATGGCTGGATTGGCCATCGGCCTGGGCTTGACATTGATTCACCTCATCAGCATTCCAGTTACGAACACTTCTGTGAATCCTGCCCGAAGTACCAGCCAGGCGCTTTTTGCCGGTGGATGGGCCATGGAACAGCTGTGGCTCTTTTGGGTGGCCCCTATCGCTGGAGCCATCCTCGCTGGATTGGTCTACAAGTATTTATCTCCTGAAGAAGAAAGTTAAAAACACCTGTCATTTTTGCGAGAAAAAGGGCCATGCGGTAATCTGCAGGGCCCTTTTTCATTAGCAGCTCCGCGCTAATCAATGGGTTATCACCATCGTCTTATTCAGTTTTAATCCACCAGCAATTAAGCTGTAGGTGTAGGTGCCTTCAGCAATGTTTCGGGTGTCAATCATCAGCGAGTTCAAACCCTGGCTGCCGGATTGCTCCAGACGCTTGACTTCGCGTCCTGTCAAATCGTTGATGGAGAGCACGTAATTATCGACACCTTCCGGCAGTGAAAGGTCAATCGTCATAAATGAATTGGCCGGATTGGGGTAACTCTGTCCCAGGTAAAGCCCTTTTGGACTATCAATGTTAGTTCCTGATATTTCCAACTCTCGCTTGTAGGTTGAATTGTATTCGATACTGAGTGCATCAACGGTCATCCAGGTACTGTCGCAAATACAGTGCAAACCTATGCCGAAATTGACGTTTACACCAGATACGTTGCTCATAGTATAATCAAAACCGACCACATCATTTTGGGTCGTTGGATTAGGAGCTGAAGTGAGTGAATTGTAACATGCGGGAGACAAAGCGACTTTACCGGGAGGAAGTGGTTGCGGAGAACCTGGCCCATAAGGGAAAGGCGAATTATCTGGAAAATTAGTTGAAGTCATGCTGCAAGTAGGCCCGTTGCAAATGGTCCAGGTAATGGAGGGCGTTCCTCCAGAAGAGGGCGTTGAAGCACGATCCAGATCGGCCACACATTCTTCTCCGTTTGGACCAGGATCGGGACTAATGGCATCCATACTAACGGTAATGGAACTATAACCTGTGCCTCCACATGCATCTGGACTTGGTGGCCCCAACACTTGTAAACGAAACCAACAATCTTCGGTTGGGCAGTAATTACAATCCACCTGAGCCTGTGTTTCGGCCAACACGGTTGTTTGCGCTGATAAATTAGGAGTTAGAAACGCGACCCCCATCGCGACTGTCAATATTGTCCATAGTTTTTTCATGGTTTTGCAATTTTTGGTTAGACATAATTGTTAATCGATGACAAGCAAGTGACCACCTGAAATCAATGGTCGAAAGAGGGCGGTAATTCCAACAATTAAACGCAACACGACAAGGCCCATAAGAGCAGCTGCAATCAGTCGAAAAGAGGAAGGGGATACTCTATCAAATATATATAAAATGGTTTGACTGGTCGCTATTTTTAAATGAGGAAGGTGACAAAAAGTGTGGCTCCTCTATATTCAACCAATCAGTTGAATGTTAACTATTTTATTACCTTTGCTAAAACATTGGAACTCCTTTGGTTCATTGCGTCAACGGGAAATTTTGATGGATTTTATTGAAACGACTAACCAAATAAAGCACAGTAAGATGAAAGCAGTAAAAGTAGAATACACGGTCCAACCAGCATATGTCGAGCAAAACAAAGCCAACATCAAGAAAGTGATGGATCGACTGAAGGCTGCACCTATCGAAGGTCTTTACTATTCCTCCTATACGCTGGATGATGGAAATTCATTCGTACATTTCAGCATTGCGCGAGATGCGGAAACGGCTGGTAAATTGACCGAAGTAGCAGAATTTAATGATTTCCGGACGGCCCTGAAAGCCAGTGCCCCTATTTCGCCACCAAAGGCTACCAACCTCAACCTGGTTGCAGCAGGATTTGAAATTTAACAATGGTAGCAGTAATCAATCGAGACCTGGTATTTGCAGCGCTTTCGGACGGTAACCGAAGGAAAGTGATAGAATTGCTTCACGAGAAAAATTCGACCTTATTGGAACTTTCGGAGTCTTTCCCAATTTCTTTTCAGGCACTGAGCAAACACATCAAAATACTGGAAAATGCTCAAATCGTTCAAAAAGAGAAAAAAGGCAAGTACCGCACCCTTTCCCTCAACCGGGATGCACTCAAACAATCCTTTGAATGGATTTCCTATTACTCGAACCTTTGGAATCACTCCTTTGACAAACTGGATGAATTGATCAACAAAAGCAATTTGAATGGAGACCCAAAATAAAGTGTTTGTTAACCGAGCCTTCAATTGCTCCGCTTCGCAATTGTTTCAGTGGCTCATCGATCCGACATTGATTCCTCTGTGGTTTGGGCCCAAACAATTTTCAATTGGCGCAGTCAAAACCGATGTGCGCGTTGGTGGGAAATACACGATTGAGCTCCAAAAACCAGGTAGCGATAACTTTTTCATCGAAGGTGAATACACCGAAATTGATGCTCCTTATAAAGTCGTTTTTACTCTTCGGTATACCGGAGTACCCGCTGGCCCGCCCAAGAGCATGGTAAAAATTGTGTTGGAAGATGTGGCGCCCAATCAATCCAGTTTGTCGCTGACCCAACATTTTGAGTTTACTCCGATGGACATGGCCGAACGGACCAAGGCCTGGGAGCATATGCTGGAGTTGCTCTCCAATAAATTTTAACACACTAGTCGACCGGTCATATATTTGCATATATTTGTGTCATGGGCGGTTTAAACAAGCGGGCACATTTGATTCATACAGGCCAGGAAGTTATTTGGTCCAAAGGCTATGATCTGGCCAGTATCAAAGACATTACCAATGCCGCTGGATTGCCCAAAGGTTCCTTTTACCACTATTTCGAAAGCAAAGAAAAATTCGCTCTGGAGGCGATGAATGAGTTCATTGCTACCTTTAAAGAAGAACTTCCCGATAGCAAAAACGACCTCACCTCCCTCGAAAAGCTAATAGATGTAAGGATAGCTTCCATTCTGAAGATAAACTACGCCCGTGAATGTTATATGAGTGTCATGTGTCATGCTTACACCGAACAAGATGAAGCATTTCGGGTGGCGGTGTTGGATGCCCTTGAATTATCCAATGAAGCCATGCACAGTTTGCTGGTATCTTTAAAGGACAAGAGACTCATCAACCAGAACCTCGCTATAGACGAGCTCATGGAATTTGTTGACTTTTCCTGGCGTGGCGCCCGTTTAAAGGCCCGACTGATGAAATCGGACAAGCCCCTGATCTTATTTAAAAAGTACCTTTTTGATTTGCTGAAACCAGCCTAAAAAAAATTTACCTCAAAATATATCCGACCGGTCAAATATAAACACTATATACAGATGAAACAATTCACAACAATACTCCTTTTGATGATGTTATCCACTACAACAATGATTGCCCAACCCCTTTCAGAAGCATTCCCCTACCCCCCGCATTTCCTGCAAATTGGTGAGCACCAACTGCACTACATTGACACGGGAGCAGGTGATCCTTTTCTATTTCTTCACGGTGTTCCTATGTCTGCTTACTCCTGGCGGAATGTCATTCCCCATTTATCAGATTCTGCCCGATGTCTTGCCATCGATTTCATGGGATTTGGAAAATCGGACAAACCAGCAATTCCCTACTCCTTCCCCGATCAATTGCACTACCTAAGCGCCTTTATTGATTCGATGGGTTTATCGGATATCACATTGGTGATGACCGATGTTGGTGGCATTGTTGGCACGAGATACGCCATGAGTCATCCTGAAAAAATAAAGAGTTTGGTCTTTCTGGAAACACCCCTTTCTGATGCCGAAACATTTCACAAAACGGGCGGCATGATGCAACACATGCTATTTTGGATGAGTCGCCAACCCAAGCTGGGTCACCGCATGTTTGTGAAGAAAAATATGTTTTTAAAAATGATGCCCATGCTGATCAAACGCCAACTGACTCCTTTTGAAAAGAATTATTACCAGCAGCCTTTTCAAACAGAGTCTTCGCGTTTGGCTCTTTTTGCACCGCCACACTCTTTTCCCAAAAAAGGCAAAAATGCCCAACCGGATGACATGGGCGATTTTCTGAATAGGAACGCTGCCGCGTTGCAACAATCCAGCCTTCCAAAACTACTGCTCTATGCCAAGCCGGGAATGCTTGTCAACAAGAAAGTGCTCAACTGGGCCGAAAACAACTTGCCCAATCTTCAAACGAACTACCTCGGAAAAGCCAAACATCTGATGGAAGAGGATCTGCCCCATGAAATTGGCGTTGCCATCAGGCAATGGCATCCTGCTGCCGAAGGGCAGACTGCTGGAAACTGATGCACCACCCTTCATTACCTTGTCAATTGATTTGTACACAGACAAGGAACCTGCACCAGGAAAGTAAGTTGTTGATTGTGGCGGAGTAGATTCCAAAAAGCTTTTGCTGTTCAAAGGCCGTTTCGACAGAGACGGCCTTTGTTGATCCAATGATTCGGGATTTGCAAAGAAAATTGGCGGATGCCTGCAACACGTGTTAAAGTACTAACTTTGCGCCTTTTTTCAGAACACCGCTTCATGAGACAACTCATTCGCAACTTTACGCACAGCCCCAAGAACGACATACTATCAGGCCTTACGGTTGCCCTCGCTTTGGTCCCGGAAGCTGTTGCTTTTGCGTTTGTAGCGGGCATTGATCCGCTTGTTGGGTTGTATGGTGCGTTTATGATGGGGTTGGTCACTGCTCTTTTTGGTGGGCGGCCCGGCATGATTTCAGGTGCCACTGGCGCGATGGCAGTGCTGATGATTCACCTTATCAAAGAAGGAAACAACGTAGGGATGGCATTGGACCAACCAGTTGAATACCTCGGTCTTCAGTGGTTGTTTATCACTTTATTGCTGGTTGGTGGCATTCAGGTAATGGCAGGAGTATTGCGCCTTGGAAAGTTTGTGCGTTTGATACCTCACCCCGTGATGATGGGGTTTGTCAACGGCCTGGCCATTGTCATTTTTATGGCGCAACTTGACATGTTTAAGGAGAATGTAAACGGTCAATTGGAATGGGTATTTGGCCCTAATCTGTTGATAATGTGTGCCTTTGTTGCCCTTACCATGGGGGTGATGTTTTTCTTGCCCAAACTCACCAAAAAGCTCCCCGCAGCCTTGGTGGCGATTGCCCTGGTGGCCTGCATCACCATCTTTGGTGGCATTGATGTGAGCACTGTTGGCTCTTTTATCCGGGAAGGCGGAGGCTCGGGACTTGAGGGTTCACTTCCCTCTTTTCAGGCCCAAATTTTTGGACTGATTCCGACCATGCTTCCACATTGGAAACTGATTGTACCCACGGCCTTTTTGCTTGCTGCCGTTGGTTTGATTGAATCGCTCATGACCCTCAATCTGGTGGATGAAATGACCAATACCAGAGGGAGTGGCAACCGTGAATGTGTCGCCCAGGGCGGAGCCAATATCCTCAACGGAATGTTTGGTGGAATGGGCGGTTGCGCCATGATTGGCCAATCCATCATCAATGTCAATTCTGGTGGACGAGGTCGATTGTCGGGCATTGTTGCTGCCATGGCGTTACTTGGATTTGTACTGTTTGGAGCGCCTTTGATTGAGCAAATTCCCATTGCAGCCTTGGTGGGTGTTATGTTCATGGTGGTGATCGGTACTTTTGCCTGGAGTAGCTTTCGCATTTTGCACAAAATACCCTTGGCTGATGCCATTGTTCTCATAGCCGTTTCCGCCATTACCGTTTGGCAGGATTTAGCCATCGCAGTGATATCAGGAGTCATCATGTCGGCCTTGGTATTTGCCTGGAAAAGTGCCACCATGATTCGCGCCAGAAAGCGCCTCAAGCCGGATGGAACAAAGGTTTACGAAATTTGGGGACCGTTGTTTTTTGGTTCAGTACAAAACTTCAATTCCAAGTTTGATCCTGCGACCGATCCCATGACCATTGAAGTTGATTTTATTGAATCCAAGGTGAGTGACCATTCTGGAATTGAGGCCATCAGCAACCTGGCTGACAAATACCTGGAACTGGGCAAACAAATCAAATTTACCCACCTGAGTCCCGAGTGTAAAACGCTGTTGCTGAAAGCCAACCCCAACTTTGGCAAGGTGATAGAAACCTCCATCGATGACCCTCGCTACTATGTAGTGACTGATTTGGTGGATTCAGAAGTATAGAGCCAACCTGCACCTATAGGTCCAGTTAACGACTCTTTCAGTGTCACTCATCGGAAACTTTTCATCGGTTATCGATTTTGAAGTTTTTCTCCTTTTCACCCGCTTCAATTATTCTATTTTGGCTCTCTAAATCCGGCCAAAATAAATTATGTCCACTCTTCGTCTTGTGCTTTTAGCACTGCCATTTGCGACCTTCTCCACTCAGGGGATTGCTCAAAACCAAAGCATAGATAGCCTTACCAATTTATACGAGCAGGCTCCGGTAGAAAACCGGATAGCGATTATTAACGACATCATTGGAATCTGTCTGAATTCTTCCGAATATGAGCTGGGTATAAAATGGTGCACAACCGGAGACTCTCTTGCCAACCTGCTTGACAGCACCGAACAAAGGGTTAGGTTTCTTCTGGACAAATTTGACTTTTTAACCAATCTCAAGCGAGGCCCCGAGAATGAATTTATCATTCAGCAAGCCGAGGATATTGCCAAAGCATCCGCCCCTAAGGAGTTGTCAGTTGTTCATGTTTCTCGTGCCAACCTGTCTCTTCGTCAAGGCGCTTTCCCAGAAGCCATGTCTCTTTACAAACAGGCCATTGCAGTCGCCCACCAATACGATGACCTCCACATGGAAGCAGTAGCATGGGAAGGGGTTGGTATTGTGCATTATTACCTGGCGCAACCGGATAGCAGTTGCCAGGCCTTTATAAAGACGCTTGCTGTTCTACGGGAGGAAGGAAGAACCAGGAAATTTCCTCAATTGATGCTGATGATTGGGGCAGCGTTTGATCTTGGTGGATTTCAGGACTCCGCAGAATTTTACTTGCTTCAGGCGGATTCATTGCTGCGGATTCAGGGTGAAAAAGGCAGCTATGTCCTTCGCATTCGAATACTCAACAATTTGGGGAACGTTTATCTAAAACACGGAGACTTTCTGGCGGCATTGGACAATTACACCATCGCCCTCGACCTGATTGCACAAAAGGATGGACCTCAATTTGAAACAGACTATTACCGCATTTCCATGAACATGGCCAATGTGTTGCGTGAAGTTGGTGACCTGGAAACAAGCATTAAAATGCTACGGCCAGTTGCCAGGCGAAAAGCCGTAAATGCCATGAACCCGGCACGCGCAAGTCAAGGACTGTTTCAAGCCTTTGCCGAATTGGAGCAATTTGACAGCTGTAAAGTTTACATGGATTTGGCAGAAGAAATTTATGGTTGGTCTCAAAACGCCCAGGTAAAAGCTTTGTGGCTGGACTTGGTTGGCCGCTACCAGCACCACGAAGGAAACTATGCCGCTGCTTTGGAAACAAGGCGGGAGCAATACCAAATTCTAACTAGCAACAAGCTCCTCACCGACATTCACGAAACTTACTTTGGGTTGGCGCTGAACTTCGATCACCTCGGTCAATCGGATAGCGCTATTTATTATGGGGAGAAAACATTGGAGGGCAACACAAAAGTCTACGAATGGGGCCAGGCCCACGCCACCCTGGCCAATGCCTATGCCCGAAAAGGGCAATACAAAATTGCGCTGGACCATCAGCGCAAAAGTCAGGAGGCAGCCGACAGCCTTCAAAAGGAAAAAGTAGCACAGGAAATCAATTTTATCCGGTTGCAAAAAGAACGGGCGGAAAATGAAGCGTTGGCTCTGGAAGCAAAGACCAGCAAAGCACAAACCATCGCTATGGAAGCCGAGACCAAGCAGGCGCAACAGGGATTGTTCGCAGCTCTGGGAGGCGTTTTATTACTGCTCATCGTTGCAATTATTGTCTGGTTCAGCCGCCAGAAGCAGGCTAAACTAACCCGGGAAGTAACCGCACAAAGAGACACCATTTCAGAGCGCGATTCGGAGAAAGCTATCTTGTTAAAAGAGATCCACCATCGGGTAAAAAACAATTTTCAAATCATCTCCAGTTTGCTGGAATTGCAATCAAAAGGCATTGAGGATGAAAAAGCCCAGGAATTAGCTCAGGAAGGCAAAAACCGGGTGAAGTCTATGGCGCTTATTCACCAGAAGCTCTATCAGAATGATGACCTGTTGGTTTACTTTGATGAATACACCGGAAAATTGGTGGAAGAAATATCCAACATATATGGAAAGGAGCAACATCCGGAAATATCGGTAAACGTGCCCAAATACAGCTTCGACATCGACACGGCCATTCCGCTTGGACTCATCATCAATGAGTTGGTCACGAATGCTTTTAAATATGGATTTTCCAAACAGGAAAAACGACTCAATATCTCCATCGCTAAACAGGATGACGACACCTACAAACTAGAGGTGCAAGACAATGGAGTTGGCATGCCACAAAATTTTGATTTTTCTAAAGCTAAAAGTCTGGGTCTGAAGCTGGTCAGAAGGCTGTCTAAGCAGTTGCAAGGAACTGTTTCTTACTCCAACGATGGAGGGTGCTCTTTTGTCGTCTTTTTCAAAGACAGCAATGCCCGCGTTTTGGTAGATTAGGGCTTTATTTCACTTTTACACCCGTTTAGAACGGAATTTAGTCTGTTCAGAACACGTCCATTCCCAAATCCCCTTCAACTTATTTTAAAGTGTAAATTTGGCCAAAAGTAGTTGGCGCCATGAGTAAAGTAAAAGTACTGATCGTTGAAGATGAAATCATCATAGCAGATGATATTTGCGATACCCTGGAAGAGCTGGGTTACGAAGTTTTGGAACCCGCAACGACCTACACCGAGGCCATCGAAACAATCGAAGCTGAACGACCTGACATTGCCATTCTGGACATTCAGCTTTCAGGGAAAAAAAGTGGTGTCGATCTGGCTGGTGCGATCAATGAAACGTATCAATTTCCATTCATCTTTTTGACTTCCAACACCGACAAGATCACCTTGGAAGAAGCCAAAAAGGTGGAGCCACTCGCCTACCTGGTCAAACCGTTTAGCAAAGAAGAAATCTACACATCAATTGAAGTAGCGCTCTACAACTACTCCAAACGAAAAGAGCAAAGTCTGAATCAGGAGAACCTGGTCATCAAAGACGCGTTGTTCATCAAAGAAAATAAAGTTTTCCTACGCCTCAATTTCAGTGATATTCTTTACCTGAAAAGTGACCATGTTTACATTGAAATCATGATGCTTAATGGAGACAAACACACCGTACGTGGAAGCTTAAACGATTTCATCAACAAGCTGGGACCAACTTTCTTCCGAAACCACCGCAGTTTTATTGTCAACCTTGATCACATGCAGGAGGTCGATCATGTCGGCATAACCGTCAACAACGAACATTTACCCATTGGCAAGAAGCAACGGGAAGAGTTGCTCGCAAGGCTGAACAGAGGTTAATGGAATAAAGTATTCCTGGTCGATCTTTTGCCCGAATTAAGGCAAACGAAATACTGCGGGGATATCACCGTTGCGTAAGACCACCAGGTGAGAACCTTTGTTTACAAGGGTCATTCCCCGAGAATCACCCAGTACTGAGAAGCCGGTTTCCTGCACAGACATGGGCGTAAATTGTCCGGTACCATCTCCCAACAAAACACATCCAATGCTGGCATCGCTGCGGCCCATTTCCACATCGCTGCCATAGTTGTTGCCTGCTACCAACAGGTCGAGGTTTCCATCGGCATTGATGTCGGTAGGTAAGAGGCCGTGTACCTCAGAAAACTGTGCCTCAACAGGCAACGCGCGACCAGTAAAGGTGCCGTCCCCGTTGTTTATAAAAATGCTCGTGCTAAACGTTTGAGCCGACAAAGTCAAAGCTCCCTGCAAATCACTTTCAGAGAAAATGGTGTTTAATGTCGCATGGGAATACGGTTGGTAACGGTTGAATTTTCTGCGGATGGCGGGGTATTGTACAGCCACTTCATCCAGGGTATGCTTGGGGTGACTTTGGTGATCGTTGAAGTAATAAAAGGGCAACGCATCGATGCTGCCATTGTCATCAAAATCCTTCGCATAAATGGTGGCAGACTCAGCTACTGAAGCTTTGTAAAAAGAATTTTCTCCGCGATTTCCAGCGACAATGTCCAAATCGCCATCGTTGTCAAAGTCGGCCATTTCGAGGCAGTTCCACCAGCCGGATGAGTTGGCAAGGCCCGCTTTTTCTGTGATGTCTTTCAATTGCTGCCCTTCTAGTTTCAGGATGGTGATGGGCATCCACTCCCCTGCTACGACCAGTTCCTTCACACCATCCCCGTCACAATCCATCCAAGCGGCATCGTTCACCATTCCTAATTTTCCGCCATTGGGCAGACGATCAGAAACATCGGTAAAAACACCTTTATCGTTACTCAACAGCCGACTGACCGAACAGTGCGGATATGAACCAGGCAACACTCCTCCACCCACAAAGAGGTCGGTATCCCCATCGCCATCAAAATCGTGCGCTTCGACACAGCTGCTGTTTTCAAAAACGGAAGGTAGCGATTGAACTTTTCCAAAATTACCCTGGCCGTTATTCAGGTACAGCCGGTCCTGGTAGTTTTCCGAATTGGCTGAGAAAGCGGCTCCACCACTGGTCACATACAAATCCAAATCACCGTCTCCATCAGCGTCAAAAAATGCCGATTGTCCATCTTCTCTTCCTTTGTCCTGGCCAAAAGCAACCGAACCTTTGCGACTAAATTTCAAATCAGACCGCTGCAAAAAGAGTTCGCCAATTTGCCCGGCTGCGCCACCAAAATAGAGGTCTTCCCTGCCATCTCCATCCACATCTCCTGCGGCTACAAATGGTCCTTTGTTGGAAAGCATGTGCTCCAGCAAGGGTTCTCTTTTGAAATCAATGAAATCGTCTTCTTTGTGTCGGTAACCCGGAAATAAGTTGCCACCAAATACAACCATCAGCGGTTGTTCTTCGCGGTTAGATTTAGCCACATCAGTTGCCTCAGACAATTTTAGCTCCAGTGTTGTATTGATTTTCAAATCGATTAATTCCTGTGATTTTCCGTTGGGCCAAACCACTTTTACCGAAGCAGCAGCAGCAGCTTGCCCCAATCCAAAATGCAACAAAGGCTGCTGCGATGAAAAATAACCACGATAAGGAGAAGCTTCCTGAAATTGTGTCCCTTCTGATGTCGTTACTGTCACCTTGGTGCCTACTCCATCGGGGTTGTTGTTGGTTCCTTCCAAACGAATGGAGAGGTAATGGTTTTGATTGAGTTCGGTAGCATTGTTACGGTATAAAAAAGCAGGCTCATTCAGGTTGTTTGAAATCAGATCCAAGTCCCCATCTAAATCCAAATCGGCATAAACTGAGCCGTTGGAAATTGAAGGTTTGCTGAGCCCCCAATCATCCGTTTTGTCTGAAAAAGTAAGGTTGCCATTGTTTTGAAACACCACATTGCTCACCGGGTTGGAAGGAGCCTTTTTTACCAAATCCAGGGCCTTGGCTTTGGGCAATCCCCCGGCATCTTGCAACACCTTGTTTGACTCGAACATGAGGTAATCCATATCTGTCACGTCCCGGTAGTACCCGTTGGAAATGAATAAATCCTTGTGGCCATCGTTGTCGAAGTCAGCCATCAAGGGGGTCCAACTCCATTCGGTGTGGGACACTCCCGCGAGTTGTCCAATTTCGCTAAATGTGCCGTTGCCGTTGTTGAGTTGCAAGGTATTCCGCATCACCTGGTGCGTCAATCCATACTTTACCGCCATGTGATACAGGTCATACGCCCCAGGGCCTTTTAACTGCTTCTGACGGTGATTATCTGCTGGCACCATGTCGAGGTTGATCAAATCCAACAAGCCATCGTTGTTGAAGTCGGCAATGTCCGATCCCATGGCATTCTTGCTGGTGTGAAAGAACATGGTCTCAATTTTGTCCGTGAAGGTGCCGTTGCCGTTGTTGATGTAAAAGCGATCCTTGTCGGCATAATCGTTGGCCACATAAACATCCATCCAACCGTCTTGATTGATGTCTGCTGCCGTTGCACTTAGACCAAAAGCACGGTTCACCAACCCTGCCTTTTTAGTGACATCGGTAAATGTGCCATTGCCGTTGTTTTGGTACATCTTGTCGCTGACATACTGGTAGGAAGTATCCTGAAAAGACTGAACCTCTCCCTTGCTGTCAGTGTAAGTTTTGATGGTCAACGCTTCTTTAAAATCCACCCGGTGATTGAGCAAGTACATGTCCAAATCGCCATCGTTGTCGTAGTCGAAAAAGCTGGCCTGATTTGAAAAGCTTTTATCGGCCAACCCAAACTCAGCCGCGCGATCAGTAAAAGTCAAATCGCCATTGTTGATGAGCAGCACATTGGCCCGCATGGTCGGATCATTGACCAACGATCGGCACAGGTAGATGTCCAGCCATCCATCGGCATTCACATCCACCATGGACACACCAGTTGTATACCCTTGTACAAAAACACCTGCCGATTCCGATATCTGTTCAAACTTCAAGTTGCCTTTGTTCAGGAACAAACGCCCGCCAAACAGGTTGCCCCCCATAAACACATCGGGTAAACCATCGTTGTTGATGTCGCCAACAGCCACTCCACTGCCATTGTACAGGTATTCGTAGGTCAGAATATTGAGCGTAGCATCTTCTCGCAATTCATTAAAATAGGACAAGCCGGACTCAGCCGGATCAATTAGCGTGAATAGTGGATCAGGCGGCAATTGCAAAGCAACAGATTCATCTTCCTCCAACCCTGGTTGGTCCGTTCCACACCCTTGAAACAACAAAATGACCAGAAGAATGACGGACGCTACGAGGCGGTTATTCATGGTTGTGTTTTTAGCTGAATGGTGTTCAACACATGTTGTCCAACTTGTCGGCCTTGCGATTTGCCATTTTCGATGGCTGGCATAAAATGAATGCCTCCATACATTCGGCTGATGGCAGCTTCATCGGATGCTTCAAAAAATGACTGAAAAGAACGGGGCGGCATGCCATAGGGGACTTCTGTAAAATCGGTAAAAGCGTAGTTTTCGCCAAACAATTCGGTGAGAATGGTGGCCGCTGAGCCAGAAACAACACTGTGCCCGCTGGGATATTCGGGAAAATTAGGCGTGTACAAAATAGGGGTCCATTCCGGGTCGATGTGCTCGTGAATAACCGTGACGGGACGGACATAATTGCTGCGGTATTTTTCATCCCAGCAACTGATGAAGGCATCGTAAATGCCGATGGTTAGCAGTACGTAGGCATGGGAAGTAGCCATCAGATCCAACTGCTTCTCTTGCATGGCCATCCTACCAATGTTGACCCAATGCCCACCCGGAGTGAGTTTCTTCTCTGCAAAAGTTACATGTCCCTGGTGCTTCTTTACCAATGGGTTACAGTCCCAGAATTTGGCGATGGCTTCCGTTTCAGGAGTGTTGTTTCTTAGGGCGTGATACACTTCTTTTGTTTCCTGAAAAAACAGACTCCCGGTATCCATGTCGAATGCCGTTGGAGATGCTGGTTTAAACTGAGCTGCGGAATCCAATGTAAACGGACGCAGTTTGGACCAATGCGGTTCCAATGCCTCGCTGTAATCAGGTGGAGTCGGAATCCATGTTCCGGGTTGTTGCAACAACTGATACCTTGGATACGATCGCATGGCCGCATACCCATCTTTTTTTGCCCAGGCCAGGATGTTTTCAGCAACTGACTTTCCATAATTTTCAGCGGCCATCATGGCTTCTTCGTCCACTCCTGCTTCTTTACACTCTGCTCGAAAATCGGCCAGTCCATTTTCCAACACTTCAATGGAATAAACCAATTGAATGCTGGTGTGGTAAAATGCAAAAACAGCGGCTATTTCCGGTTCATCCAACTGGTTCGAATAGGAAGGAATTGAAAGGTCGGATTGCTTGCCTGCCAAGGATAAAAATGCGGTATCCTTTTGTGCTAAAATCTCATAGGCTGCCACATTGGGATACACATAAATTCTACCAGCAACGGGAGGCGAAAAAAAGTCCGTTACAATGGCTGCTTCCAAAAGCTCATTCCAATGATGAAGGTGATCAGATGTCACGCTTGAAATCGGTTCTTCTTTTTCAAAGCTACAGCCTGAGAAAGTAGAAAAAATACAAAAAACAGTAATCAAAATCGCTAACTGGCCTGTTATCCTCGACAAACGGGACCGCAATACTGATGAAGCTTTTTTATTTTTGAACACGTATTTTTTTGCCATGATTTGAACAAATATAACCGTAATATCGCGGTCCAAAAAAATGCAAAACATGTGGCCTCTTTCAGCCAATATTCAACAACAAAAATGAAGCTCTATTTTTTTTAAAAAAAGTATGCCGACATCACAGAAATAACAGCTCAGAACAAAAAACAAACGCTTCAGAACATTTAATTCTACAAACAGAATGCCCTTCGTAACATTGCGATAGATGATAATGTGCTCCCGGGAAAAATGCCACGATTATTCAGGACATTTAAACCCCACTTTTTGAATCAAATTGATTGAATAAATAGAACCCTGTAACCCAATGAAAACATTTTACAAATTGCTTCTTTTCACCTTATTGGCCCTTGGTGGAATAACTGTTAGTAATACTCAGGCTTGGGCACAATGCCCCGAACCTAACAATAACTTTCCGAATTTTAGCATGTTCGACCTCACACCAACAGGTGTGGGTGATACTGTTACAAGCCCATATTCCTGGGGTGGAGATTATCACCATGTTCAAGTTGACTCTGGAAAATCCTATTGGATATCCATGTGTGAGACTGGGTACTACATTGACTCAGTCTATTCTATAGGCGCACCAGGCATTTACTACGACCCACAAATTACATTATACAATGATACTGCCCCTCCCGCCAACTTTGGAATTCTGTCAGCAGGAATTGTCGGCCACAACAATGATTTTTGTGGGGTCATGCCGCAGCTTGTTTACACAGCCGATTTCACTGGAAATCTGGCGATAGCAATTGACCCGTACCGAGCAATTCAAGGTGCTTTTAATTTCGGTTGCGATAGTTTTGTAGTTGATTCTGCCATCGTTCAGGTCACTGAAGTATTGCTAGGGCTTTCTGCTTCTATTACTGTCAACAGCCAGGTTTCCTGCAACGGTGGTTCCGATGGCGGAGCAACAGCAAGTGCCAGTGGAGTCGTTGTGGGGGCTCTTACCTACTCCTGGTCAAATGGAGCAACTACTGCAGCAGCAACTGGCTTAACGGCCGGCACCTATTCAGTCATCGTCAACGACAGTGCAGGCAATGTAGATACTGCATTTACAACCATAACAGAACCACCGGCTCTTGTTACTTCTTCTGTGATCGACTCTGATGTATCGTGCAACGGACTTTTTGATGGGGGCGCGACTGCCTCCGCTTCGGGAGGTATAACTCCTTACACTTACACTTGGTCAAATACCGCGACTACGGCATCGATTGTCGGAGTGGGCGCTGCCACTTACTCGGTGACAGTAACTGATCAAAATGGATGTACGGATTCATCCTCCGTAACGATTTCAGAGCCTGTAGTCCTAGTGGCATCTACTGTAGTTGACTCCAATGCCAGTTGTCCTACTTGCGGTGGAGCAACGGCTTCAGCAACTGGAGGTACAGCTGCCTATACTTACACTTGGTCCAATAGTGCCACCACTGCTTCCATCACAGGAGTTGGTGCCGCCACTTACTCTGTAACAATTACTGATGCCAATGGATGTACTGATAGTGCTTCTGTTGTCATTGTAGCTGGTCCGAGTTTATCTGCTTCAGTGGTTTCAAATGTATCTTGTAATGGACTATCAGATGGCAGCGCCAGTGCTTCTGCATCTGGAGGTACTGCTGGATATACTTACAATTGGTCAAGTGGTGCATCTTCTTCCACTACGACAGGTTTAACGGCAGGAACGTACACAGTGACCGTAACGGATGCGGGTAGTTTAACCGCCACAGCCTCGGTTACAATTGCCGAACCTACCATATTGGCGGCAAATACCAGTGTCAATCTACCAATTACCTGTAATGGATTTAGCAGTGGGGCTGTCTCTGCATCTGGCGCAGGTGGTACTCCTGGGTATACCTATCTCTGGTCAAATGGAGTAACTACTGCAGCGAACAGCGGTTTGGCAGTTGGTCCTTACACCGTAACCGTAACCGATGCCAATGGTTGTACGGCCGTAAATACGGCCACGCTTGGAGAACCTACAGTAGTTGTTGCTGCCATTTCAATAAACAACAACGTCAATTGCCTGGGAGGCTCTGATGGCAGTGCCACAGCTTCTGGTTCAGGTGGAATTCCTGGATACACTTATCAATGGTCCAACGGTGCAACAACGGCCACGACATCTTCGCTGGCTGCAGGAACTTACACTGTAACCGCCACTGATGCCAACGGTTGCACAGATACTGAAACAACCACCATTACTGCACCATCTACAGCTGTGATAGCTAGTATTTCATCCAGCAACAATGTTAGTTGCAACGGCTTCATCGATGGAGGAGCTACCGCTTCAGCAACGGGAGGAACCGGAATCTACACCTACACTTGGTCAAATAGTGCCACTACTGCATCCATCATCGGAGTCGGTGCCGGCACTTATTCGGTAACCATTACAGACGCCAATGGATGTACGGACAATACTTCGATCACCATCACCGAACCCACAACTTTAGCCTCAACGATTACTTCCAGTAACAACATCAGCTGCGGAGGTGGCAACGATGGTTCAGCTACGGCAAATGCCGGAGGTGGTACTCCATCCTACTCTTTCTTGTGGTCAAATGGAACAACTACCGCGACTGCAACAGGATTGGTAGCTGGAACATACACAGTAACTGCCACGGATGCCAACGGATGTACGTCTACAGACAATGTAACACTCACAGAGCCAAGCGCGGTAATAGCGTCAGCGGTAATTGACAACAATGTAACCTGCAATGGTTTTAGCAATGGAGGCGCCACTGCTTCTGCAACGGGAGGCTCCGGTCCTTATACCTATGCCTGGTCAAACGCTGCAACGACTGCTTCCATTACTGGAGTTGTGGCCGGAACCTACACGGTTACGGTAACCGATGCTAATGGCTGCACTGGTTCGACAACTGCCACCGTTACAGAACCAGTTGTATTGGTTGCCAGTGCTTCTGCCTCGGCCAATGTTAGTTGCAACAGTTTGAATGACGGAGCTGCTGGTGCAAATGCCACGGGAGGTACTGGAACCTATACTTATGCCTGGTCCAATGCAGCGACCACTGCAAATATTTCAAGTCTTGCTGCGGGCACCTACTCCGTAACGATTACGGATGACAACGGCTGTACCGACTCTGCTTCTGTAACGATAGCACAGCCAGCCGCCCTGAGCATTGCCAGCAATGTTATTACCAATGTTTCGTGTAATGGTTTCATCAATGGTGGTGTCACAACAACTACAACTGGTGGAACAACGGCTTATACTTATTCCTGGTCAAACAGCGCTACGACATCTTCCATCACCGGAGTTGCCGCGGGCACTTACTCTGTGACTGTAACGGATGCTAACGGTTGTACTGATAACACTTCTATCACCATTTCAGAGCCACCGGTTTTTGTAGCTACAACGGCTGTTGACTCCAACGTTAGCTGCAACGGATTAAGCGATGGTGGAGCCACAGCTTCGGCAACTGGCGGAACGCCCGCTTATGTATTCAACTGGTCCAACTCTGCGACTACCGCTTCTATAAGCGGTCTTTCAGCAGGAACTTATACGGTCACAATGACGGATGCCAACAGTTGTACTTCTACCAGTTCGGTGACCATCACCGAACCTACTGCACTGATTGCTTCCATCATGTCACAAACCAATGTGTTGTGCAACGGAGCTGCCACAGGCAGTATCACGAGTATGGCTGTTGGAGGTACTGCTCCTTACGGTTATGCCTGGTCCAATGGTGACCTCACGGCAACCACTGACAACCTGATAGCCGGTACATATGTTGTAACGGTAACCGATGCCAATGGCTGCTCGGACTCCATATCTACAACAATCACTGAACCAACTGTGATTACCATTACAGATAGTATCACCAACATTTCCTGTAACGGAGAAATGGATGGAGCTATTAACCTGACTGTTTCTGGTGGTGTTGCTACTTATGGCTACTTATGGTCAAATGGTGAAACCACTGCTGCAATCGATAGTCTGGCTGCTGGCATTTATACCATTACGGTAACGGACGCTAACTTATGTACGAGTACTTTAACAGCAACGATAACAGAACCAGCTGTATTGACGTTAGCGATGGGCTCCAACAGTGTTATCTGTCAAGGAGGAAATGATGGAGCTGCTGATGCCACTCCTTCAGGTGGAACTCCAAACTACACTTACCTGTGGAATGACCCTGCCAATCAAACTACGATGCAGGCAATCAATCTGTCGGAAGGAACTTATTCAGTGGTTGTAACGGATAGCAGCGGATGTATGGTAACCGATTCTATCGCTGTTGGGTTTGTCAATACTAATCCAGTGTTTGATTTTGGAATGGACACCATCACTGGATGCCAGGATACTGTTATCCCATTGGATGGTCCTGACGGGTTTACTTACCTGTGGTCTACTGGTGAAACTACGCAAACTATCATGGTGAGTGCTTCTGCTAACATTTCTTTGGAAATAACCGATGCCAATGGATGTAGCGCAATCGATTCCATTGAGGTTCTTTTACAAGGACCGTGCGTTGGAATCAATGAATTGTTTGATAACGTGGTTGTTCGCTACTACCCCAACCCTACGGATGGATTGGTAAACCTGGAAATACTTGGCCTGGAAGGCGAAGACCTGGAAATCTCCGTGATGAACCTATTTGGCCAAACGATTCTAAACAGCAAAGTGGACAACCTCGGAACGCAGTTCAACCGTCAGTTGGACTTGTCGTCTGAATCGCAAGGTATTTACTTTGTTAGATTAACTTCCAATGGTCAATCAAAAGTAGATCGCATCGTGGTGCAGTAATTATCCGATTAAATTCTTTAGTGTAAAAAGGCTCCCCTGAGAACTCGGGGGGGCCTTTTATTTCAGCATTCCTGCGCAGGCAGGAATCCACTATGCACCCTGCTGAAGTATGTATGGATTCCGGGTCTATCGTCTGGAATGCTGCGATGTTGAATTACAAAATGAATTCTTGACATACTAACAGAACATTCCCGCAGAGGCGGGAATCCATTGAGCACAGTGTTGAATTACAGATTAACACCAGAGATTGGACGAATATCCAGTGGGTATTTTGAGGTAACTTGCAACCAACCAACCAACCAACCCTGTGCTCAACTTTACCATTTCTGCGCAAGACAAAAACGTTTTCGACCAGCTCCGAAAAAGGGTTTCACCTATCATTAATTTTGCCGAGTTACACTTTGGTCAGCGCATAAAAGGCTACCGGTATTTGGGCGTACAGTTTCACAAAGCCCCGCCTACCATTGGCTTCGATAAGGAGGGTGTTCGCATTTATTTAAACGAAAGCGCTCGGAACAGTGCGCCCCATGCCTATTTTCAGTTAGCCCATGAGGTAGTTCATTTATTAGCGCCTGTTTCCAGAAAAGAAGTCACTGTGTTGGAAGAGGGCATGGCTACCTGGTTTTCAGTTCAGGCACTGGCTCAAATACTTCCCGACAGTAATTTCGCCCTCCGTTCCATTGCTAAGACAAACTACCAACATCCGTACGATTTAGTCAATACTTTACTCAAAGAACACCCCAATTGCATCAAGCGTGTGCGTGGGCTTGAACCGCAAATATCATTGTTAACGGCTGCTCAATTCGAGCAGGTAATTCCCCAAATAGATCCAGAGTTGATAGCAGCCCTGTTACAACCGATGAATTAGCTGCCTGGTCCTGGGTAAATTACCAGCCTTGTGCTCGTTTAAGTTCCCGCCAAAAGTCGGGCAGGTGTAAACGCGTGGATGACCAAGTTGAAAGGAGTCACGATGGTTCCAATGCCTATTTTGATAGTCTTATTAAATCACAAAAAAAATGAATAAAGTAAGTTGCTTTCTCTTCTTTCTTCGCGCTCGTTTAAGTTTCTAACTTAAACGCAAAATAGCCGCCAGTTTGTAACTGGCACACGCACATTGCCTAATAAAAAACCCAAAAAATCCTTACGAAATTGGTGATCGAAAATTTTGCTTAGTTGCATTAAGCAAGTCACAGACTTGCCTGCCCGACTTTTCGCGGGAACTTCACACAGCAGAATTACAGCATCTAAAAGATGATTCAAAATCCGGTCATGAATCAAAACGGACCAATCATGGACTAAAACTAACAGGTAATGGATTGGCAATTGACTTCCCCTTGAATGCGCCTTAGCCTTATGAAAAAAACAACCCAATCCGTTTATCTAAATTCATGTTTATGAAAAAATGCCCTCTTTTCTCATGGATACAAACTGGTTCAACGACTGATATACATGCATTTGAAACATTTTTTGCACGAACGGCCGAGAACGAAAACAAAGTCTCTCTGGCCGTTCCTTGGCCAAAATGCCCGTTTATAAATTGGCACTTTACAATACATACCTGACCCCCTATATTTGCATTATCTCTTATGAAACAGATAATACAAAAACAATAAGCAAACAACCTTAAACCCCTAACCCAATAATTTTCATTTCTCACCGGAGGTAATTTCCGGTTCCTTTCTAACGGTCCCACACCGATTATTTTCCAAGCAACATGGTTTTCCGTGCTGTCCTTGCTGTGCCTTTTTCTGCACTGGGAAGAGATAAGCTAAGGCTACCGAATGCATCAAATCCTCCCAATAGCTATCGGAAGGATTTAACCTGGGCAATGCCCATGGTGCGCCAAAAAATAACCCAACAAAAAGAGCAAAAAATAACCTTTCAACAGAAACTGTAAACCAACAAACATGGCCAATACCCTCATCTACGGAAACCTTTCCAACAGCTCTTCAGAGCCGCTTTACGATCTCAAAGTAGAAGCATACGACACCGAAAGCACCCTACTCGGAACAACCTATTCTCTCAACAACGGAAGCTTCTCCTTGTTGGTGGACGAAGCCCTTGAATTCGATATAGAATTCAAAGTTTACGATGGAGAAACAGTGCTTTATAACCGCACGGACCCTTATACATTGGCAGCATTGAGTAATGAGTTAAGCATTACGCAACTCACCCTGACCTACAGCATTGATCCATTGCTGGGCATCTCTGCGGCAACCATCAATGCCAGCGATGAGTTGGTCTTGACTTATTCAGATGACTCTACTGAAAATCTTGGTGTGGTGGTAGGAGCCGCGGGCGATGATGGCCTGGGTATTTCAGCTGCAACCATCAACGCCAGTGATGAACTCGTGCTCACTTATTCCGATGATACTACTAACAATCTTGGTGTGGTTGTGGGACCACAAGGACCAGACGGACTTCAAGGGCCTGAGGGCCCTGAAGGTCCATCAGGTTGCTGCTTTCCTGAAATTACACCCTATGTTGCCGGACAAATTGTAGGTCTCACCGGACTTCCCGAAGTTGGAAAAAGAGTGCGCATCTACGACCAAATCCTCGACTCGACAACGCAATTGCCCATTACTGATCCGGTGATTGACGGTTATGCTACCATCGACAGCGAAGGCCGATACCGCATTGACTACACCCTCGATTTTCTGAAAAACACGTCCCGAACACATGCCGACATTGTGGTCAAAGTATTCGATGCAGCTGGTAGCATGCTCGAAGGCACCTCACCCCTTTTTGTAAAAGCCGACTACGACCTGGAGGTCAACATGGCCATTGGCACCGGAACGTTTGTGGGCGTGAATGAATTCGATTTACTCGATGCAAAAATTGGCGTTGACGTTACTGCCGTTGGAGCGGGTAGCTTCACGGATGCCCTCATTGCGTCCCTCGCCACCAAGTACGATTACAGCGAAGAACAAATTGCCTTTTACGTGCAGGCCAAACACCTGCAAGCCAACAGCACCGTAGACCCAGAAACCTTTTACGCCCTGTTTCGCCAGGGACTGCCCGTTGAATTTCCCGAGTTGTTGCTGCAATCAAAATCCGTGCAACAAGACGCTTTTGTAGAAGCTGCACAGGAAGGCATCATCAACCCAACATTAGAAGCCAGCGCAGGCACCTACATCAGTCGTCTGCGTGCTGAAATTACCACCCAGGCTTTGGCAGCAACAGGAGACAACACCGAGTTGGCGGCTTTTTTCGCCCTCGACAGCTTTTCCGCTGCTGAGCAAACCGTTTTTCTGGATACTTATCTCGGCCATGATGGCACCAGCGAAGAGTTTTGGACCGACCTGGCCACCGAAGTACCGGCCAATTTATCACTTGCCAAATACAATGCGATTAAGCTCACCAACGAACTTTCCAACATCACCGGGCATTCCATCGCCCTCATCACCGATCTCAAAGATCCGTTGAAAGGAAACATCCAGTCGCTCAAAGAATTGACCCAATACAGCGAAGCAGGTTGGGCAACCTTGGTCAGCGCCATTACTCCACCAGAAGGTGTGACTGGAGCCGATGTTACCGAGCAACGAGCCAACTACGCCAAAGAACTGGCTCATCGGGTAGAAGCTGAATTTCCGACAGCCTTTTTGGTAGAAAGAATGAAAGATGATACTTTAGGAAGTGCCGCCTTCACCACCTTTTTTGACAATTCTTCCAACTCCGAATTCAGTTTTTGCAAAGACAATGTGAGCGTTTATCTGGGCGACACCCCAACGGCCTTAACTGGTATAACGGACACAACCGCCATTACCAACGAACTGCTCGACCTCGAACGCCTCTACCACATCACCCCCAACGTGGAGCGCATCAACGGAGTAAAAGCCCTGCTTCAAAGTACAGAACGTTCTGCCCTCGACATTCAGCGTCAAGGGGAAGCCTCTTTTGTGGCAAAACACGATTTGACCATGGGCAAAACTACTGCCCAACAAGTCTTCAACAAAGCCAGTCAATCGGTCGCCATAGCCCAAAATGCCATGGCCATCTATGGTGAGCAATACAACAACGGCAACCCTGCGGTGATTCGCGACAACCGCCTGGACACTTCCCAAGCTGGCCCTGGAGAAATTCCGGCAGGATTGCCCGACCTCGAAACACTTTTTGGCAGCCAGGACTATTGCTCTTGCCAGCATTGCCGCTCAGTCTACAGCCCATCTGCATACCTGGTGGATCTCCTTAATTGGCTCGATGAGGTGCCCACAGCAACGCCTGGATTGAACACATTGGTAGACGACCTTTTTGCACGCAGGCCTGAAATTCAAGACATTGAATTGGATTGCGACAACACCAACACAGCGATGCCTTACATCGATTTGGTGAACGAGATTCTGGAAAACCAGGTTGCTGCTTACAGCCCAAATTTCAAACTACAGACGACCCTCGATGCCAAAGCCCTGCGCGCACATCCGGAGCACATCAATCCAGATGCCTACAACGCCTTGCTCAACAAGTATTACCCCTGGAGTATGCCGTTTAGCCTGTGGCAGGAAGAAGCCCACACCTACCTGAGTCATTTGGGTGTTTCGTTCAACGATGTCCTCCAAACAATTCCCGCAGCATCGGGCAGCAACACCACCATTGAAATTGCGGTGAACTACCTCAACATGATCGAGTTGGATAGGGTCATCATCACAGACGACACCGGCACACCAGCACTTATCGACCATTACAACGACACGGCCATTCCGAGTCCGCAAACAGCACGCTGGTTGATGGACCATGCGCAAATGACCTATGCCGGCATCAACGAGCTGTTGCAATCGAAATACATCAACCCAACGGGAAAAATATTCGCTGTTGCCAGTGGCTGTGATTTGGATGCAACGAACATTACCCTGACCAACGATGAGTTGAAAAAACTCTACCGTTTCTACCGTTTGCAGCAAAAACTGGGCTGGTCTGTTCAAGACACCGACCGCGGAATCACTGCCTTCAAAGAAGTATTTACAATGACCGACATCACCAACGATTGCCTCATTATGCTAGCCGATGTGCAACGCCTGGAGCAACAGTTTGGCCTGCCGGTTCCTGAAATCTTAAGCTGGTTTGCCAAACTCGACACCAGCAGCTATGGCGATGATGCCTCTTACTTCACGGCCAACTTTGTCAACGAAACAGTCAACAACCCGGTGACTCCGGTGAAGGATCTGTTCGAACTAAACAGCACCTCGCCTACTCCTGATGAATTGTTGGTGACCACCAACACGATCAACAACGACACCGATAACATCCAATACATTTTGGGGGCGACCAATCTTACGGCAGATGATTTAGCACTGATCATCACCGCTGAGTTGCCCAACGACAGCATCAACCTCAACAACCTGACGCATTTGTTCAGAGTGGCTTCTTTCACCAGGGCTATGAGTATCACGGTGCAGGAATACCTCGACTTAAAAAGCATCACCGGAGCGGCACCCATCAGCGAAGTCAATCCAGTGGCCTTTGCCGCACCAGCCGACACAGCGAGTTTTGCAGCAACACTGTACGATACGGCCAAAGCAGGTTTCTCCATCGCAGAAATGAACAGCCTGTTGCAAAACACGGCCATCACCAATTCATCAGTTGCCCTGGACAACGATTCCATGGCCGTAGTGTTGACAGCCTTGCAGGCAGAGTTGCGAAAAATCGCAGACAAAAGTTCCTACGTGGGCGACAACGATTTTGACACCATGGTCAATATCCTCTCTCTGCTCGTGGAGTTTGACAATACCTGGACCGTGGAGATTCTGGAAGAAGCCATCGCCATCATAGACAGTACTTCCACAGAAACAGCCACCAACCAGCAAACTTTTATTGGCACTTACTTCGACAGTTTTGTTCCTGCGGGCACTCCCCTAACCACCGTGCAAGATGATTTGGCCGGACTATCACCGATAACGGATTTGGAAGGCAGAGTCAACACAATACTCGGGCACCTCACCACCTGGGTGAACGATGATTTTATGTCCATTCCCGCACAACAAAACAAAGCAGTCAAAGAAGCCCTGGCCACAGAATTGGGCATCAGCACCGACATCATGGAACAGCTGCTGGAAACGTACGTCCAGGACCCAGGTACCCCGGCAAACAAGTCCATCACCGTGTTTACCGATCCAACTGCCTTTGTCAACATTGATTTGGAGCAAAATCCCTTTTCGCCTGCCAACAACAGCAACCTGTTTTTGACCTGCGACCTCCTGTACAAATTGGCGCAACACATCAGCAAATTAAATGTGCGTGCCTCTGAACTCAGCTACCTGCTGGTAGACGGTCCCACCAACGGCTGGTATGACTTACGCAACCTCACAGCGGCCATGGCGACACCCGCGACCAACTTCCCGAAGTGGTTTAAAATGATCAGCACCTACAACCTCCATAGCTTGCATGCCACCGACAGCATGACCTTTGTTGAATTGTTGGAGCGCTCGGTAGCCACAGACAACACCAGCGGAGCCGTTGTAGCCCAATCACAAGCTACGGCCGATTTACTGACCATCACCGGCTGGAGTGCTACCGACATGGATGTGTTCACGAGCGCCACCGGTTTTGACTTTGTGAATGTGGATGCCAACTACCACCTCAAAGAAGCCTGGTTGCTGCAATTGAATGCCGCCTTCACCCTACTCGCACGCACCGAAGCATCAGCAGAGCAAGTGGTGACCTGGAGCGAACCAGCTGTGACCTATGCCATTGCCAAAGGCATCATCAACACCTCCAAATCCAAGCACGGCAACGAGGTGTGGCTGGATGTAGCACCCGACCTGCGTGACGGTTTGCGCGAAAAACAACGCGATGCCCTCCAAGCTTATTTGGTGGCGAGCCAGGGACACACTGATGTATTTGCCCTGTACGAAGAATACCTCATCGATACCGAAATGAGTGCCTGCATGATGACCACCCGTATCAAGCAAGCGAGTTTGGCTGTGCAACTCTTTGTGCACCGCATCATGATGAACCTGGAAGGCCCCCTCCTCACGTTGACCCGCGACCACGTGGAAGAATGGGTATGGCGCAAAAATTACCGCGTGTGGGAAGCCAACCGAAAAGTATTCTTGTACCCTGAAAACTGGATCTTACCGGAACTCCGCGATAACAAGTCGGCCTTTTTCGAAGACCTTGAAAGCGAGCTGCAACAAGACGATGTGGATCAGGAAACAGCCAGCCGCATGTTCCTCAACTATGTGGAAAAACTGGACGGAGTTTCCAACCTCGAACCTGCTGCGATGTACAACCAGGAACCGGTAGACGAAACAGATGAAGGAGTGCTCCACGTTTTTGGCCGCACCCGCAGCGAACCACATATGTACTATTACCGACAATGGGTCGACAACGCCTTTTGGACCGACTGGACCCCCGTAAAACTCGACATTTCTGCGAGCCAACTGGTGCCGGTAGTGTACAACGGTCGCCTGCTGATTTTCTGGCCCACCTTCATCGAGCAAGCGGACAGTTCGACAGTTTCCAACACGAATCCTGCCACCAAATACATGCAGATATTCCTCAACTGGAGCGAGTACCGCGATGGTAAATGGCAACCAAAGAAGAAATCAACCCGGCACGTGGAAGCAGCTTTCTCCACAGCAGATTACGCTGACTCCATGTATTTCAACGCTGGGCTGGACAGCTCCTACAACCTGATAATAACCGTTGGGTTCCACCACCTCGATTCGATGCGCACACTGGGTCACTTCAATTTCAGTGGTTGCAACGAAGATCCCACCCATGTGTATGGAACCGATGATTGGGGTACTAACGTGATGAAGAGTTTCGATGGCACCAACCAAAAACTGGGTCGTACGCAACTCGATATTTACGAAACGGAAAGTGCATCGGCACCAGCCAAGTTGCTCAACTATGTGTCTAGCTCCAGCTTTACTCCGGGCAAAAAAGACGGCAACATTCACCGATACAAATTAACCATCAGCCCGCATTACGAGAACTTCTATGGGCAGGCTCCCTTCTTTGTGGAGCGGTCTGAACAAAGAACAGCGTCCGCTTACTACGACCGGCCCTTCTTTGTGAAACCAATTGCAAAAACGGACCAACAGCAAGTCAGTGTGTTTGCCGGAGGCCGGAAAAAATCCCTTTCGGGGTATCCCGCAGGATTCTCGCCCGGCCGCAAGCCAGCTGATCCCAACTTCAGCCCTGGTCGAAAAAAGACACCCGTTTACTACACGGCTGCTGATGCAGGATCGGTCGTCAACAATTCAGGTGGCTATGCTGCGATTCCAACCAGTTCTACGACAACCGAACTGGCCACGGTAACGACTTACACTTACGAATTTCACAAGTTTTATCACCCACACACCTGCCTGTTTGCCAAGCAAATTAACCGCTTTGGCATCGAAGGACTGTTGCGGCCCATGCCCGGCAGAACCCCGGAAGACGACCTGTTAAAACTACAATCGGCCAGCGAAGATTTCTTTGCTGCGCAATACGACCCAACGGCCAAAATCGCCACGCCTTATCCGGCCAACGACATCGACTTTAGCCAGATAAATGGCTATGGTTTGTACAACTGGGAATTGTTTTTCCACGCACCGGTAACGATTGCGATGCAGTTGATGCAAAACCAGAAATTTGCGGAAGCGCAGAAATGGTTTCACTACATCTTTGACCCAACGGAAACAGATGGCACGGCCCCACAGCGCTACTGGCGCACCAAACCGTTTTTTGAATACAACGGAGCGGTGAGTATCACCGAATTTATGAACCTGCTCAATGCAGGTGACCCCGAAATGGAGCACCAGGTGAATGTGTGGCGCAAGAACCCTTTTATGCCGCACGTGATAGCACGGATGCGCATTGTGTCCTACATGAAGTTTGTGGTGATGAAATACATCGACAACCTCATTGCCTGGGGCGATCAACTCTTTGCCCGCGACAGCATGGAATCCCTCAACGAAGCCACACAACTCTATGTGTTGGCCGCACAGATTCTGGGCCGCAAGCCCGAGCAAATCGAACGCGATGACGTTTCGGCAACCACCTTTGCTGCGCTCAAGGGCAGCCTCGATGACTTCTCCAACTCGATGGTAACATTGGAAAACCTGGTATCTGCACAATGCAGCATTTCAGACGTTGGCACCAGCAGCCAGGCGATGACCACCGTTGAAATGCTCTACTTCTGCATTCCTTCCAACGACATGCTGTTGGGTTACTGGGACACCGTGGCCGACCGCCTGTTTAAAATCCGCAATTGCCAAAACATAGACGGTGTCGTGCGACAACTGCCCCTCTTTGAGCCACCCATCGACCCAGCTTTGTTGGTGAAAGCCGCAGCAACGGGGATCGATTTGGCCAGTGCCATCAGCGACCTCAATGCACCCATGCCACACTATCGGTATCAATACCTCAACCAAAAGGCTTTGGAACTGGTGCAGGATGTGAAACAATTGGGCGGAGCATTGCTCTCTGCCCTGGAGAAAAAAGACGGAGAAGCGCTCTCCATCCTACGTTCCAACCAAGACATCGGTATCAACGAAAGCATTGCTGCGCTCAAAGAGCAAAGCATTGCCGAAACGCAGGAAAACCTGGCCGCATTGGAAGTCACCAAAAAGGTGATTGAAGACCGCTTGAATTTCTACAAAGGACGTAAGCATATCTACCGAAAAGAGAAAAAGCACCTGGAGCAACTGGATAAAGCGATGACCTGGAATTCCGCAGCGGCCGCAACCAAATTACTTGCCGGAGCGGTCAGAGTTCTGCCAAGTGTGGAAGTCGGAGTCAATGGCATTTCACCAACTTTTGAAGCTGAAACTGACGTTGGAGCTATGCTTTCTACCATTGTGGATGTTGGCGCGCAAAGCTTGAGCCTTGTTGCATCATTTGAAACACATGCAGGAGCCCGAGCCCTCACCAAAGCCGGCTACGACCGCAGGTTTGAAGATTGGACCTTCCAAAAGGATCAGGCCAACACCGAACTCGGCAACATTGCCAAACAAATTGCAGCCGCACAAATCCGCATGGCGATAGCTGAAAAGGACTTGCAAACGCAGGAACAACAGACCGAAAATTCGGAAGTAGTAGCGACCTACCTCGAAGACAAATACACCAACGCAGAATTGTACAACTGGATGGTGAGCGAGGTATCGAACCTTTACTTCCAGGCTTACAAAATGGCGTACGACATGGCCAAAAAAGCCGAAAAAGCCTACCGCTTTGAACTCGGATTGGAAGACAGCAACTTCATCCAGTTTGGCTACTGGGACAGCCTCAAAAAAGGCCTGCTCTCTGGCGAACGCCTGCACAACGACCTCAAGCGACTCGACATTGCGTTTACCGATTCCAACAAGCGCAACCTCGAGCTGACCAAACATGTGTCGTTGGCCATGCTGAACCCCGAAGCACTGATTCGACTGCGAGAAGATGGCAAATGCGACTTCGACATTCCCGAAGTGTTGTTTGACATGGATTACCCCGGCCACTACATGCGCAGGGTGAAATCCATCAGCATCACCATTCCTTGTGTTACCGGCCCATACACCACGATTAGTTGCACAGCCACCATGCTCAACAACCGCTTACGTAAAAACACGGCCCTCACAAGCGGAGGCGTGAACACTTATGTGTACGATGGCATCAACGACACCCGATTTACGCACAACCGGGTAGGCATTCAGTCCATTGCCACCAGCAGCGGACAAGGCGACAGTGGCGTGTTTCAACTAGATTTCAACGACAGCCGTTACCTACCATTTGAAGGCGCAGGAGTTGTCAGCTCGTGGAGACTCGAACTGCCCAACACCAAAGACATGGTCAATGCAACAGAAGAATTCCGACAGTTTGATTACGACACCATCTCCGATGTGATAGTCACCGTTAACTACTGCGCAAAAGATGGAGGCAGCACGTTAAAAGAAGCAGCAGCCGACCACGTGACCACCGCCATCAACACCGTAACCAATGAGTTGGCCAGTAGCCCCGAAGGACTGCTGCGCATGTTCAGCATGAAGCGGGAGTTCCCAACGGAATTGTACCAATTCCTACACCCATCAACAGCCGGAGATGACCATTCAACAGCCATCGTCCTTTCGCAGCGGCACTTCCCACAAGTGTTAAATGACAAATCACTCACAGTGGGTGAAATAACACTGGTAGTAAAACTGAGAGATAACTACGGCCCCATCACAGCAAGCGGATTGCCCGCCACTGTCTTTGGCCTGACAAGGGGACTCACCAATTACCAGTTTCCGGTATCAGGTGAAACAGCAAATGGCTCCAACACCAACCTCGGAGGATTGCCCACAGTGGTATTTACCAACAACAGCAACCCAGACGTGATAGAAGAATGGACCATCACAGCGGACAGTGCCAATACCGGCAGCATCACCCTCGAAGTGGGAGGAGTCGCCATTGTGGACAGCAATGGAAACTTTGTGCCCGAGGCTGTAGAAGACATCCTGCTGGTGTTTAACTACAAAAAGGTGTAGGCATTATGAGGTGAGCGCCCCTTCGAGTGCCTCAGGGTGCTGCGCTCACCTCTTTTAAACAAATGTCAGTCTGCTACAATTTCTGGCAGGCTTCGACTCCGCTCAGCCTGTCAGAAACCACTCGAAATGACAACTGGAATGAAGTAAAAAAAGACACGACAGCAATTACTCGAAAATCGCATAAAAAGAATGGGACAGAACATTCGACAGCAAGGCGGGAATCCACCGAGCAGATTGCCAAACTGTAAAACGAAAAGCAATGCAACATAAATTCCCTTAAAAACAGCATACAAGGATCGGCCTTCGAACAAATTGTGAGTCGTTGCTCCAACGTCAAAGCGCGCACGGCCTGCGCAAAGCTATCCTTGAACCAAAAAAGCTTCATCAAAGCAAAAGCAAAGACACCTCCCAACAACGCCAGAGCGAGCCCCTAAAGATACAGGGCTTGGATAGCGCGAAGTTTGACGGTGGCTAGCAACACCACAATGTGTTCGTAAGCCTTGATTTTTTTGGTTCTTTTTTCATCAAGGAAAAAAGAACAATGCTAAAAACAGAAAACAAAGCAAAAGCAAACCAACATGCAAACAGCAAACAGCAAACAGCAAACAGAATATCGCTCATTGAAGGATCGGCCTTCGAAACTAGACCGGCCTTCGGAGGTTTTACAAGTCGTTTCTCCAGTGGAAACTTAGCGATGACCCGCGAGAAGCCACCCTTGAACCACCAAAATGAAGCAAAGGATTCAACATCATACCGAGAATGGCCTAAAAAAGAATGGGACTGAACATTCGACAGCAGGAGACATTCGTTTGCGGAGATGCGTTCTGCGATAGCAGAAAAGAGCACGCAGCAATAAGAATGTCGGTCCCGCAATTAGCGGGACATGCCTTCGAAAGTTCTTGATTTTTTGGTCCTTTTTTATCAAGAAAAAAGGACAATGCATAACTCAACAAGAAAAGCAAACCAACATGCAAACCCGCAACGAAGAAGAAAACAAATCCCCGGAATCAGGCCAAAAACCCCAACAAGGCAAACCAACACCTGGAAAAGGGAACTCCAACACCAAAGAAGGAGGGCTGAGGGACTCGAAGTCCGACAACAAAGATCCCGTTTTAGGCCAACCCCAAGGCATACAAATGCCCGAGACACCGAGCATTGAATTGCCCAAAGGAGGCGGCAGCATCCAGGGAATGGGAGAAAAATTTCAGTCGAATCCCGTCACAGGAACCGGCAGTTTCAGTGTGCCCATCGCCATGAGCGCAGGACGTGGATTAACACCAGCACTCGGTTTGCAATACGACAGCGGCAATGGCAACAGCGTTTACGGCCTCGGATGGAGCAGTGGTTTGCCCTCCATCTCCCGCAAAACGCAACGCAACCTGCCCACCTACTGCGATGAAGACGACAGCGATACTTTCTTGATTTCTGGTGCTGAAGACCTCATCCCCACCCTCGTTGAGACCGCTGGTGTGTGGGAGCAAGACACCCGCACAGACACTGCCACCGGCTTCTTTGTAAAAAAGTACCGCCCCCGCATTGAAGGCCTCTTCGCCCGCATCGAACGCTGGGAAGACCCCGCCACCGGCATCAGCTTTTGGAAAAGCATCACCCCCGGCAACATCACCACCTGGTATGGCCGCACAGCCGCCTCACGCATAGCCGACCCTGCCAACCCCAAGCGCATTTACCAATGGTTGATAGACGAAACCCGCGATGACAAAGGCAACGTGGTCGTTTACCAATACAAACAAGAAAACAGCGATGGCCTGAGCACCGCTTTGTTGCACGACAAAAACCGCCTCAAAAACGGCAACGCATCCGCCTTTCAGTACCTCAAAAAAGTGAAGTACGGCAATTCCCTCATGTGGAACCATGCCGACTACGATACTCCTGACGCCAACAAGTGGTACTTCCAGCTCGTATTTGATTACGGAGAACACCTCCCCACCAACCCCACACCAGACGACACAGGCGACTGGACCGTGCGCCAGGACCCGTGGTCCACTTACCGTGCAGGATTTGAGATCCGCACCAACCGGTTGTGTCAACGCATTTTGATGTTTCACGACATCCCCGCATTGGACGCCAACCCCGTGCTGGTTAAATCGACCAACCTCACCTACAACGAAAACCCTGTAGCCACCCAACTCTCCAGCGTCACGCATTGGAGCTACGAAACCGGAGAAATTCCCGACTCCATGCCACCGGTGGAATTCACGTACTCCGAAGCAACCCGCGACACCACGTTGCGGCATTTTGATGTCGATGATTTGGAGAACCTCCCTGCCGGATTAGACGGTCAAAAATACACCTGGACCGACCTGGATGGTGAAGGTATTTCCGGCATTCTCGTGGAAGAACAAGGCGGCTGGCACTACAAGCGCAACTATGGCGATGAAAGCTATTATTACGACTATTCCGTGGCCAACCCGCCCGAGCCGGACATCCGCTTCGGAGCACTGGAAACAGTGGCCACCCGCCCTACTGTGGGCAGTGTGCAACAACTCACCGACCTGGACGGTGACGGCCAATTAGAACTCGTCATTCGCAACCAGGCCATGCAAGGCTATTTTGAGTTGAAGGCTGACGGAGTGTGGGAAACCTTTAAAGCATTCGAACACGCCCCCAACATCAATTGGAACGACCCCAACCTGCGCCTCATCGACCTCAACGGTGACGGCATTGCAGACGTGCTCCTCACCGAAGACGACTGCCTGCGCTGGTACCCGTCTTACGATGACAAATCGGGCCACGGGCCAGCATTGCAAACCGCCCGACACCGGGACGAAGAACAAGGCCCCGCACTCGTCTTTGCCGACAGCGAACAATCCGTGTACCTGGCCGACATGTGTGGCGATGGCCTCACCGACATTGTACGCATTCAAAATGGCGCCATCTGCTACTGGCCCAACCTGGGCTACGGTCATTTTGGTGCCAAAGTAGCGATGGACAACGCACCATTTTTCGGGTATCCCGAGCAGTTTAACCAACGTCAGCTGCGCCTGGTGGATGTAGACGGTTCGGGAGTTCCCGACATCGTTTATTTGGGGGCTACGAAGGTCAGCTATTGGAGCAACCGCTCGGGCAATGCCTGGAGCCTGGAGCAGGAAATCGAGAATTTCCCACCCACCGACAATGCCACCAGCGTGCAAGTGCTCGACCTCTTTGGCAAAGGCACCGCCTGCATTGTGTGGTCATCTCCCCTGCCCGGAGATGAGCAACACCGCGTTCGCTACATCGACCTCATGGGCCAAAAGCCCTACCTGCTCACAGAAGTAAACAACAACATGGGCGCCATCCAACGGCTGCACTACCGCCCATCCACCGAATTTTACCTCCGCGACCGGCAGGAAGGCAAACCGTGGATCACCAAGCTGCCCTTCCCCGTGCAGGTGCTCGTGCGCACCGAGAGTTATGACGAAGTGACCCAAGCCCGTTTTGTCAGCCGCTTTGCCTACCACCACGGCTATTTTGACCGCCACGAACGCGAATTCCGAGGCTTCGGCATGGTGGAGCAATGGGACACCGAAGACTTCGAAGCATTCGGCACCGCAGGACTCTTCCAGGTAGGCAGCAACGCCTTAGACGAGGCATCACACACCCCTCCCGTCTACACCAAAACCTGGTTCCACACCGGCTACTACGAACAAGGCAAAAGCATCACACAGCAATACGCAGCGGAATTCTACCAAGGCGACACCAACGCCTGGCCGCTCGCGGACAGCACCATCCCGCAGGGATTAAAAGCCAGCGAAGAGCGCGAAGCGCTAAGAGCCCTAAAAGGCTCCCCCCTAAGAGTAGAAGTCTACGGCCTGGACGGCAGCGCAGCCGAAGCCCACCCCTACACCGTCACCGAAACCAACTACGAAGTAAAACTTATACAACCACGGCCTTCGAGTACCTCAAGCCTCGAACAGAAGGCAACACAATTTGGGCGGAGCCCTGAGTCACTCGAAGGGCGAGCCAGTTTACTGACAACCCCAAGTGAAACCCTCAGTTACCACTACGAGCGCGACCCCTACGACCCGCGCATCAGTCACCAACTCGTGCTGATCACAGACGAATTTGGCCAGGTCACACAATCCGCTGCAGTAGCCTATCCCCGCAGAGGCACTGGCCACGATGCCCAGCAAATGCAAGGGTGGGCCACTTATGCAGAAATCGACTTAATCAACGAGCCCGACAACGATGATTGGTACCGACTGGGTGTACCCCATGCCAACTGGCATTACGAACTCACAGGACTTGATTTCAGCGACAAACTCACCAGAGCCGACCTGCTCAGCGCCATCAGCAGCGCCACCGCCATTGGTTATGAAATTGCACCCACCACAGGACTGGAAGCACGTTTGCTAGGCCATCAAAAAGTGCTCTATTGGAACGAAGACCTAACCAGTAACCTGACCTGGGGACAAGTGGCATCGCATGCCCTTCCTTACTGGGGCCTCACTCTGGCGCTCACCACCGACATGGTGGATGCCGCTTTCAACAACGATGGCACCACGCGCCTCACTGCTGCGATGATCACAGGCAAAGGCAAATACGTGAACAGCGGAGACGATTACTGGGTTCCTTCCGACATTTCCATTTTTGACCCCGCCAACTTTTACCGCGTCAACCAGGTCAACCACATCACGGGTGGCTTTACACAACTCACTTACGATGCCTACAACCTCACGCCACTAACGGTAACCGATCCCTACTCCAATGTGGTCACTGCCGACATTGATTACCGCCTCATGGCCCCCTGGCAAACCACCGACCCCAACGGCAACCGCCAGCAAGTGGCTTTTGACGTGCTGGGCATGGTGAACAAGGTTGCGGTGATGGGTAAAACCTCAGAATCGTTAGGCGATACTTTGACCGATCCCACTCAAAAGTTGAGTTACGATCTGTTTAACTGGATGAACAACCAGCAACCCAATTTCGTAAAAACCGAAGCCCGCGAAACCCACCAGGACAGTGGCACCAACTGGCTCACGAGCTACGAATATTCAGGCGGCATGGGCCAAACTATTTTAGTGAAGGTACCAGCGGAACCGGGCCTCGCTCCCCAACGCGATGGCAACGGTGACCTGGTACTGAATGGCAGTGGAGAACCCAACATGGTGGAAACCGACCCACGCTGGGTGGGCAATGGCCGCACCATTTTCAACAACAAGGGGTTGACCATCAAACAATACGAACCCTACTTCAGCAGCACCCACGAATTTGAAGACGAAGACGAGTTGCGCACCTGGGGCGTGACACCCGTTGCACACTACGATCCCTTGGGACGAAATACCCGCACCGACTTGCCCGATGGTACGTTTACCAAAGTGGAATTTGACCAGTGGTCGGCCAAAAATTACGACCAAAACGACACCGTGATCGACAGCGATTGGCTCAAGGCTATTTTTGGAGACCCGTTGGTGATACCCGCCACGGAGCCCCCTTCCAATGCCTTGGATCGCGCAGCGTGGTTGGCGGTAAAACATTACAACACCCCCCAAATCCAGCACCTCGATTCCCTGGGCCGCCCCTACCGCACCCAGGACGATAACGGTAGCTACAACCCGGTGACAACGGCAACCAACAACGTTTATTACGACACCACCGTAGCCCTCGACATCGAAAACAACCAGCGCAAGGTCACCAACGCCCTCGGCCAGGAAACGGTTTTCACCTATGGCATGGGAGGCGCACCATTTTACACCGATTCACCCGATGGTGGTTGGAGGCGCATGCTCAGCCACATCAACGGTTCCCCTGCCTTTGCCTGGGACGAACGCGGCCAGGCCTTTCGCAACGACTACGATCAATTACAAAGGCCCCTGATCGCCTACCACACACCTTCTGGAGGGTCAGAAATTGTGATCGGTGTTTCGCTCTACGGAGATGCACCCGGCACCAGCGGCTCGTCTACCTACTACAACCTGCGCGGACAACTCGTGCGGCAAGCCGACCAATCGGGCATCTCCAAATTGGAGCAAGTGGATTTTAAAGGCAACCCCATTCGCACCACCAAAGTACTGGCCACTAATTACAAAACCAACATCGACTGGACCAGCGTAGTGGGCATCAACCACCAAGGCACTTTCGACACCACGGCCCTCAATGGCAACCTCATCGAAACGGAGAACTTTACAACTGTCGTAGCCTACGATGCCTTCAACCGCCCCACGCTCATCACCCAGCCAGATGGCACGTTGCACAAACCGGGCTACAACGAAGCAGCCTTGCTCGAAACCATGGACGTGCAGCTGGCCCACGAAACCGCCTTTACACAATACGTCACCGACATCGACTACGATGTCAAAGGCCAACGCACGGATATTTATTATGGCAACAACAGCAAAACGCGTTACGACTACGATAAAAAGACCTACCGGCTCACCCGCCTGCTGACCACCCGCGCCAACGGCACTGAAAAGCTACAAGATCTCAACTACACCTACGATCCCATTGGCAACATCACCCAGGTAACAGACGCTGCACAGCCAGAGCATTATTTCGACAACACGGTGGTTTCCCCCACAGGAAAATACACCTACGATGCCCTCTACCGCTTACTCTCGGGCACTGGCCGCGAAAATGTAAGCCTGGGTGCTCCCGGCAATACTTCTTTTTCGCCATACAACCCCATCCCACTCAACAACACGGGCGGCAATGATTTAGAAAACTACTTGCAGGCCTATAACTACGATGCCCTTGGCAACATGCTGAGTGTGGTACACACCCTTTCAACTAATCCCAGCAACGGCTGGACACGCACATACTCGTACAATACCAATTTCCCAAACAATTACTTGCAAAGTGCCTACACCGGCTCACCCGGCTCCACCCAATTTACCTACGATGTGCACGGCAACATGCTCACCATGCCGCACCTCAGCGCCATGACCTGGGACTTTGCCGACCAACTCAAAAGCACTACCAAAGGCGATGACACCACCTATTACGTTTACTCGGGTGGAGAGCGCGTGCGCAAGGTCCTACACGGCAGCAACGGCAAACGCCAATACGAGCGCATTTATTTGGGCGGCTACGAACTCTACCGCACCTACGACACCGCAGGCACCACGGTGCAACTCGAGCGCAAGACCTACCACATTATGGACGACAAACGCAAAGTCGCCCTGCTCGAAGTAAAAACGGTGGACAGTGCAACTCCTGTTACCAATCCTGTTACAATTACGCGGTATCAGTACACCAATTTTATTGACAGCGCCTGTCTGGAGTTGGACGAAAATGCGCTCATCATTTCTTACGAGGAATTTCACCCCTTTGGGTCAACGGCTTATCAGTTGCACACTAACAACAGCCAGGTTTCACTGAAGCGTTACCGGTATGTACACAAAGAGCGGGATGAGGAAACTGGATTGTACTATTATGGAGCACGATATCATGCAGGGTGGCTTTGTCGGTTTATCAGCGTAGATCCATTAAAGGATAAATTTCCTTTTTATTCGACTTACCAGTATGCCGGGAACAAGCCAATTACATTTATTGATTTGGATGGGTTGGAAGAAGGGTGTTCTTCCCACAATTGCACAGGTTCCAATCCTCCATCCTACACGGTAACGGTAACGGACGCTAATGCAACTACATTCTCCCCCCGAACGGCACAAGGATCTGGCATGGGGATATCTGAAGATGAGTTTTGGAACTTCTTGGGTGAAGCTGTTTCAGAGCTTGGTGTAATGACAATAGAAGTACTTAACAAGGCGGGGAGTTGGCAAAACCATGCCGGCTATAGTGGGCCAAGCGCCAGGCCTAATCTTGAAAAGGCTCAACAGGAAATAGAGATGATGAAAAATCTCCCTAAGCAATTAGATCCTAATGTTCAAATTGAGAATTTCAGTGAGACTGTTGTAACGGGTACGTTCAATTTGGTAGAAGGGGTTGTTGAAGGAGATGGAAGAAAGTTTGCTAGAGGAGTTCCGTTTGCTATTGAAGTCGCTGGCGGAGCAAAGGCATTTATTAAACTTGATGCCGGAAGTGTCACTAGAAAAATGGATAATGGAATCAATTTAAAAGATTCTGATGTTCCAATTGGAAAAAATTCTCTTGACAATGTCTCTCTAAAGTCTTCTTCAAAGTATGGTGAAACTGTTACCATGCTAGAAGACGGTACTCAATTAGCAAAAGGAGGAGTAACTGATGGTTTCTTAGATTTCGAGATAAATGTTAAAGTTGGACAAGGAGGAACCAAAGTTGCAAAAGGGGCAAATGTATTTGATGAGTTTTTTACAGCAGTAGCTCAGGAAAACGGATTAGACGCAATTAAAGGAATAAAAGCTGTTTGGTATTCAGGGGAATTAGGAGACAACTTAGCCACATTTAACAAATTAATTAAACAAGGAGTCGCCCCAAAAAATGCTGCAAAGCAAACGTTTACCGGTATAATGGCCGATTCAAAAGGCTTTAGTAATGTCAGTCAAATAGTAGGTCCACAAAATGCTGATGGAACCTACAAATATGTCCTTGGCGCATATTTCACCAAATAACTATACATTCTACTGATAATCACTTCTAAGAAACTCAGAGAGTATAGAGGATGGGAAAGTTCGGTTTTCCTTAACTTCCCATTCCTCTTCATTGATATCCAGGCTTGTGATTTTTTCAGCCATGAATTTTTTAGAAGGTTCATCAATTTTAATATGCACCCAGTTTTTGCAATTATACGAATCATTCTTCGGGATAATGAATTGCTTTTGAAGTTGGGAATTATCTTTTCTTTCGTAGATCTTCATGGTGAAATATTAGATAGGTTATAAAAGCGACTACAAATTTGTTTATTTGATAAACGCCTCTACGGGTTTCCCACTTTTAGGACAACCTAAAAATAGGAAATAATTGAGTAAGTTATCTATTCAGCAGTCTAACTGCGCAGTAGAAGCCAAAGTCGTCCTACTGATAATCGCTTCGAAGAAACTCATTGAATAAAGAGGAGGGAAAAGTTAGGTTTTCTATAACTTCCCATTCTTCTTCATTAATATCCAGGCTTGTGATTTTTTCAGCGAAAAAATTTTTAGAAGGTTCATCAATTTTGATAAGTACCCAGTTTTCGCAATTATTGGAATCATTCTTCGGGATAATGAATTGCTTTTGAAGTTGGGAATTATCTTTTCTTTCGTAGATCTTCATGGTGAAATATTAGATAGATTAAAAAATCGCAAGCAAATTTGTTTACTTGACAAATGCCTCTACAGGTTGGTAATATTTATTAACCAGCGATAAGATTTGTTCTTTTACAGCGGGGTCAGCATCTTCATGTATGTTTTCAATCATCGGAACATTTCCATTGTCAAAATCTATAATATACGGGTCTGCGCCATATTTTAACAGTAGCTCGATAATTGGTAGATTCAACTTAAATAAAGCTATTCCCAATGGTGTTTTCACCCAAATGCTCCCTACTCTATCAATAGAGTCTTTGTCGGCATATTTTACCAATAGTTCCACGATTTCAACATTTTCATCAATTACTGCCGATGTTAGTGGAGTGTCTCCAAATTTATCTATTACATCAATATTCGCATTCGCTTCAAGCAATATTTTCACTATTTGAGACCTTTCCTCACTGACCGCACAAAGAATAGGATATGCATCTTCCGAACATTTGTTGACATCAGCCCCCTTATCAATAAGAAGTTGAAGCATTTTAATAACTAATTGCTCAGTTTCCGGTTCGCCAATGCCAAATAAGACATGTTGAATAAGAGAGGGCTTGTCCTTAGTCAATCCTGAACAGAAATTGGGATCTCCCCCTTTTTCTAGCCATTCTTTTAGTTCATCTACCTTATGGTTTTCTATAATTTTGATTATCTCAATTTCTTCGCTCATAAGTGGTTGCTATTGGTGATCAATCTCCATAATATTTGAGAGCATGTGTAAAAAAGTAGTTTAATTTCTCATGCTAAAAAATACTAGATCTAATATATTGATTACCATGGTAAGAGTAACCAATAAAGAGCGAAGAATAACAGAGAATGAGCAAAACTATTGGGAGAAGGGTTACGAAGGGTTACGCTCACCATGCCCCACCTCCCTGCCATGACCTGGGATTTTGCCGACCAACTCAAAAGCACCACCAAAGGCGATGACACTACCTACTATGCATACTCAGGCGGTGAGCGCGTGCGCAAGGTGCTGCACGGCAGCAACGGCAAACGCCAATACGAACGCATTTATTTGGGCGGCTACGAACTCTACCGCACATATGACACAGCGGGCACCACGGTGCAATTAGAGCGCAAGACCTACCACATCATGGACGATAAACGCAAAGTCGCCCTGCTCGAAGTAAAAACCATTGACAGTGCCACGGCCGTAGCTAACCCGGTGACAATTACGCGGTATCAATACACGAACTTCATTGACAGTGCTTCACTGGAATTGGATGAAAATGCGTTGATCATTTCCTATGAAGAATTTCACCCATTTGGATCAACTGCTTATCAGTTGCATACCAACAACAGCCAGGTTTCTTTGAAGCGGTACAGATACGTTCACAAAGAGCGGGACGAAGAGACTGGACTTTATTATTATGGCGCAAGATACCATGCTGGTTGGCTTTGTCGATTTATAAGTGTGGATCCTCTGAAGGATCAATATCCACATTACACAACATATCAATATGCAGGAAACAAACCCATCACTTTTATTGATTTGGATGGCAGGGAAGAGGGGCCATCGGAAGCTTTAATAGCTACTTTCATAAAAGTTCCATTCCCTTTCAGCATCTTAACAAAGTCAATAAGTGTTATGGTAAGCCTCACCTCCAAAGCCAATGCTGAGAAGGTTGCTGCCACAATTAATTCAGACAATGGTGAATCTGCCGAAGAAGTTCAACGACAAAAAAATGGAGTCTTATTTGGGTTTGGTTTTATCAATGCCATATATGCGTCTGCAGATGTTGAAGGAATGCTTGAAGGACAAAAAGAGGCTTTTGTAAAATGGCTTGATTCTAAACCTTTTGAACTGAACACTTACAGTCAAAAAAGTGAGGAAGACATGAAAAATACTGCATCCGGGCCGGGCGGAATTATGCTCACCGAAATGGCCGGAGGCATGTTGCAGATGGTACAGGATGCCCTGAAAGGGGACCCCTACGCACAAGGCCAAGCTACAGCCATGGTTTTGATGATGATGGCTGGTGCTAAAAAACCCGCTGCAATCAGGGCGCGTCTGCAGAAAAGATTTAAATTGAAGCCTGAGGCTTTTGAGATACCCGCTGGTGAAAGCAATATTCGCACTAGTGCCCCCCCTCCAGGAACGAGACTACCTCGTACCAAGGGCAGTTGGTCTGGTACACCTGGCGAAAGTGTTTGGAAATCGGATATACCTGAAGTTAACGCCATAACAGAAGGTGAAGGAATTAGTTTCGAGAATAGCAATCCAGATTTCAGTCCATGGTCGAGGGCTAGTTTCGAGATAGAAGGACTAACTGGTATGAATTCTGACTTCGCACTAGTACATAAAAAAATGGTTTCAGAATGGGGATTTCCAACTCAAAAGGCTGCTGCAAACTGGTTAAAAAGCAATAAAATCACACTGCATCACAAACCAAACGGCACTACTATAGAATTGATACCTTCAGATTTGCATGGAAATATTCCTCATTCAGGAGGGGCTTCAAATTTAAGAAATCAATAAACTAATGACGATAGAAGATAAAATTAGTGATTTGGGAGGTGTCGAAAATAACCCTCTTTGTAAATCGGGACCTATAAGCACTAAATCAATAAGTGAATTAGAATCAATCATCAAACTTGAATTACCTAAGTCGTTCAAAGCTTTTCATTCTTCGTATGGTGCCTTTTCTTTCAAAAAAACTATAAAAGTAGGATGTATAGAAAAACCACCTTTTTGTGATGAAGAAGATCTTGTAACTATAGATTACTTTTATTCTGCTGACAATTTGAGTCGTTGTTCAATATCAAAACTAATTGAGAAATACTCCAACCAAATACCTGAAGGGTATGTTCCAATATGTGATGGTGAGTCTGGTGATCTAATTTGTATTAACCTCAACAAGGAGAGATATGGAGCTATCTATTATTGGTGGCATGAAGGAAATATCGAAGAGGATTTATTTAGAATAGACGATACCTTTGAAGGCTTCATTTTTAAACTGCAGATTGTTGAAGATATTGTTACTAATTCTGAAGAAAATAATATAGGAGTTAACGTTAGCCCTGAATTGTTGAAAATGCTCAAAAAGTCAGGGTTTGGCCCCAAGGAGTAGAGTTATGGCCCCGACACCGACAGCGACCCGGACGAACTGCAAGACCTCAACTACACCTATGACCCTGTAGGCAACATCACCCAGGTCGTGGACAATGCGCAGGATGAGCATTATTTCAACAACAACTTAATCGAGGCTAAAGGCACTTACGAGTATGATGCATTGTATCGTTTGATAAAAGGAACGGGACGAGAAAAAACTGGTATCACTATGCCGGGGAATGGAGGGCTTACACCAGACTACGTTAACACCAATGCTCCAACAAATAGTACCTTATCAAATTATTGCGAACAGTTTACTTACGATGCCATTGGCAACATCGATCAAGTCACCCACAAAGACACTTGCGGTTCCGGTGGAACCCTTAACTGGAACCGTCAATACGCCTACGACACCAACAAGCCGAACAATTACCTGCAAAGCACACACAGCGGCACACCTCCAAGTTCACCGGAATATACCTACGATACGCACGGCAACATGCTCACCATGCCGCATCTCAGCAGTCTCAACTGGGATTTTGCCGACCAGCTAAAAAGCACTGACAAGACAGATGAAACCACCCACTACGTGTATTCTGGAGGACAACGTGTACGCAAGGTCGTGCTCAACACCAGCGGAACTACCGATAAAATTAAATACGAACGCATTTACCTGGGGGCTTATGAACTGTACCGCAGTTACGATGTGGCCGAAGAACTCGATATAGAGCGCGCCACGCACCACATCATGGACGACAGCCGAAAAGTGGCCATGTTGGAGGTAAAAACAACCGATGGGGGCACCGAAGTATCTACACCAGCAACAATTACGCGGTATCAATACACCAACCACCTCGATACCGCTTCGCTGGAATTGGATGAAAATGCGGCCGTTCTTTCCTACGAAGAATACCACCCTTTTGGCAGCACTTCCTACCAATTGCACACGAATGATGTAGCCATTTCTTTAAAGCGCTACAAATACTCACACAAAGAACGGGATGACGAAACCGGGATGTACTACTATGGAGCAAGGTATTATGCTGGGTGGTTGTGTCGTTTTGCTTCCGTTGATCCGTTGAAGGATGAGTATGCTTTTCAGAACAGCTATGCTTATGCGGCTAATAGTCCGATTACTCTTACCGATGTTAATGGTGAGGGGCCTGGGGGGGGAGGGGAAGAAAGTACGCCATGCGCTGGTGGTGATTGTAATGAGCAAGATTTAATAAAAGCTGAAAAAATTGCACAAGGTATAGTTGCGAAATATGGTCACAATTTTGTTCCTCAGAATTATGGATTTGTTACTGCTCCGTACAACGGAAAATTGCTTGATCAGGTAACTACTGAGATTTTTTCACAGTCGGTCAGTGCTTTTGGACTCAACCCCGCTGAACCTAATTATAACACGCTAAAGGGCCAACTTGATCCAATAAGGGCCGAATACTCTGCTTTTAAAGCATTAATAACTGCCGCAACAGTTGATATCGCTTCCTTACAGGGCTACGATTCTGCAACTGCCGGGCCACTCCAAAGTGCTATTAACAGCGCATCTTCAGATATTGAGAAAGTAAACCTGATTTTGGGACGTAACAACATGGTAAATAAACATGTTTGGGAAATGGGAAAAGTGTCTGATACTGCGGACACAATAGGATTATTGGACTTAGCGGGGAGTATCCTCGCCAGTGGAACTCAACGACTTTCCCGGTTATTTCTTCCTAGCGGCAAAGTAGGTTTGAAAGCGACCCAAATTAGTATTAATTTTACGAGAAACCCTTTGGGGAGTCAGAGTTTAAGAAGCCCAGGATGGCAGCTCACTGATGATTTTATTTCGTTGCACTCTTTCAGAAGGCATCGTTTTAATCCCAGTAAAGCTTCAACAAGTAGTTCAACTCAGTATGGGCCAGAAATAAATGTTAAAGCTCTTAGAGAACAAACCATTGAAAATGCTGACAAGGTCACTAAAATATTTAATGATGAAGGAATTCATTATGCAACAAAATATGAAAAAACGTTCGGTTTTAATATAAGTACAAATGCCACTCGAACTAGGGAATCAAGAGTTTTTATAAATCTATTGAATCCAGAAAAATCAACTCAATTTCCATATTTTAAACAAGGTATAACAGATGCATTCTAGCAAAAAGATACAACTAGATTTAAAAATAATTCCGAGCAATGAGGAGACTGAAATTGACGGAATCATTTTTTCGGGAGTAGTTTATATACAAGCAACTGTTTCAGGCATAGTATTGTTAGAGCAAGAATTATTTTCGGGGAGCTTCATTTTTCTGAAAGAGTTAGGCTTGAGCACGATGAAATCAGGTGAGTATTTAATCTTCACCTCGGTTTCGGGAATAGCTGACGATGCTGGTTGGGACAGAGTTACTGTAAAGCACGATGGCTCCCATATCAATTGGGTGATTCAACGGGATGGCAATATCCTGCAATATCTATTTGACAAAGAAGAATACATACGCGAAGTGAGGAATATCGAGCAACAAATCTCCGAGGTAGATAATAATTTAAAATTGGAACCAATACATGTGATTTACCCGGAGTAGGGAGAATAACCGATAAAGAAAAAATCCACTGCTGCCGCGTATATAGGAAGTTTCTAACTTCCGTCCCCGTAGCTGAGATCAAGAAGTTCGAACATTTTTTCCACAATGTCAAGTAAAAGCACCGCTAGCGGTGCTTTTTTGTGCTCGCCTATAACTACGATGCCCTTGGCAACATGCTGAGTGTGGTACACACCCTTTCAACTAATCCCAGCAACGGCTGGACACGCACATACTCGTACAATACCAATTTCCCAAACAATTACTTGCAAAGTGCCTACACCGGCTCACCCGGCTCCACCCAATTTACCTACGATGTGCACGGCAACATGCTCACCATGCCGCACCTCAGCGCCATGACCTGGGACTTTGCCGACCAACTCAAAAGCACTACCAAAGGCGATGACACCACCTATTACGTTTACTCGGGTGGAGAGCGCGTGCGCAAGGTCCTACACGGCAGCAACGGCAAACGCCAATACGAGCGCATTTATTTGGGCGGCTACGAACTCTACCGCACCTACGACACCGCAGGCACCACGGTGCAACTCGAGCGCAAGACCTACCACATTATGGACGACAAACGCAAAATCGCCCTGCTCGAAGTAAAAACGAAAGACAGCGCCACCAACGTAACCAATCCTGTAACGATTACGCGGTATCAGTACACCAATCACCTAGATTCTGCTTCTTTAGAGCTAGATGAGAATGCCCTCATCATTTCCTACGAGGAATTTCATCCATTTGGATCAACTGCTTATCAGTTGCATACCAACAATAGTCAGGTTTCTTTGAAGCGGTACAGATACGTTCACAAAGAGCGCGATGAGGAAACTGGGTTGTATTATTATGGTGCACGGTACCATGCTGGTTGGCTTTGTCGGTTTGTGAGCGTGGACCCACTAAAGGATAAGTATCCGTTTTATAGTACGTATCAGTATGCGGGGAACCAGCCTATAACGTTTGTTGATTTGGATGGATTGGAACCTGGAAATCCGCCACTAGCCCAAGATAACACAGCAGTAGCATCCACTCCTCATCCATCTGCCGGATTTGAACAAACAAAACCATCATTTGGTGATGAATTTGGACAGGTAGGAACCGCCATTTCAAATACCCTTGGTGGAACAAATAAAACATTTGAAGTTGCAAATGTCCAAAAATACACGGGTTCAGATGGAAGTGTAACAACAGCAGGATATTCTATAGTATCGAGAGAGACTTCTTTGGCTTACACAATAACCTATTCATTTGCTTTTTATGGGAGTTCTTCTTCCTCCTCAGGAGGCAACATGCCCGCTATTTCTCCCGGCAACCCTGAATTTCAAGGTGATGCAGGGTCGAGTCTTCCTATAAATGGCGAATCAGGCTCCCCGACCGGTGGGTTTCGGTTTATTCAGTTCACTACAGTTATTGCCAAGGATCCTGCGGCCCCGGAGATGAGTACTTTAGATATGGTTCAATTAGGCTTAGATGTTATCGGTCTTGTTCCTGTTGCTGGAGAGTTTGCCGATGGAATAAATGCAGTTATCCACCTTGCTCGAGGTGAGTATTTGTATGCTGGAATGAGTGCAGCAGCGATAGTTCCAGGGTTAGGATGGGGAGCTACCGGATCTAAATGGGCGGTTAAAGCCGCAAAATATGGAGATGAGGTAGTTGAGGCAGGAAGTGAAGTGTCAGGACTATATCGAAAAACAGAAAATACGGGAGAATTCGCTGGACTAGAGGTTGCCATGCAACACAGAAATGTAACACGGGCAGCGGAATCAGGCGGAGTTGGTTTAGAAGGTGTGCGGGTTAGAATTAATCGAGATCCGGAGCTCATTGGAAAAAATATTTTTGGATATGCCCATCCAAATGGAAAATTGATAGATTTATATCCCGATGCATTTACAAATACTGAAACATTAATTAGGACATTAGGTCACGAAAGAACTCACCTTTTTCAGTTTGGCCTTTACGGAGCCCCTACCAGCAGTGCAGCAGGACGACTTCTTGAAGATGCAGCTTGGGAAATAGAAGATTCATTTATCAAATACTGGCGACAAAATGGAGGACGATAAAAAGATGACTTGGATGATTGTTTTGAAAGAAATTCTGTCAAAACTTCCAAGAAATGGTTTTATAAATTTAAATGGAACTTTATTTCAATTTCGATACATTGTTCATACTAAGGATGGAATGGGAGCTTTGTTAATATGGAACGAATTAACACATGATGCCATAAATATCTCTAGGGTAAAAGTTCCTGAAGGTTTTCCATATATAGACTCAAAAGATGAAGATGCGCTCTCGTCAATTCCAGATTATCGCTTAGTTTCTATTGACGATGAATGCATATAACCCGCTCCATGGGGAGGGAGAATAACCAATAAAGAAAAAAGCTAATATCGTTGCGTGTATAGGAAGTTTCGCCCTGCTCGAAGTAAAAACCATTGACAGTGCCACGGCCGTAGCTAACCCGGTGACAATTACGCGGTATCAATACACGAACTTCATTGACAGTGCTTCCCTGGAATTGGATGAAAATGCGTTGGTCATTTCCTACGAAGAGTTTCATCCCTTTGGATCGACTGCTTACCAGTTGCATACCAACAACAGTCAGGTTTCTTTAAAGCGCTATCGCTATGTTCACAAAGAGCGTGATGAGGAAACTGGGCTTTATTATTATGGCGCACGTTACCATTGCGGCTGGTTGTGTAGATTTGTAAGTGTAGACCCTCTAAAGGATAAGTTTCCGTTTTATTCGACTTATCAGTATGCGGGGAATAGGCCAATTGTTGGTATTGACAAAGATGGGTTGGAATTAGAGAATAAGGTCGACCCTGGAGTTGAGAATGGATCTCAGGGTGGTGGTGGAACTACCAATTATCCGTGGTCAAATGGCTCACAATCATCGCAAGGAATGCCCGCTGGGACCTTTACTAAAACTTTAGACCTCCCGCACTCTGCACCGGCCTCAGAAACCAGCCCAGGAGGATATGGTGACGGACCTATTATTGCCAGAAGTGATTGGTATGGCGAAAATGCCTGGATGCATCCAACTTTGGCTGGAATGATCAACGGTGGAGCAGAGTCCCTTGGGTCGGCCGTAGACTTAGCAACGTTTCTTCCAAAATACGCAACTGACTCAGAATTTCGCAACGAAGTGAATGCTGTGATGGATTATATTGCCAACAATCCAGAAGCTGTAATTGATCAAATGGGTAAGGATTTGAACGAATGGAGTGCCAGACTTGGGGATTCCCAAGGATTGACCTATTCTGGTCGTGAAGAGGCATATGCGGGAGGCGTTCTTTTATTTGATGTACTAACTACAATCCTCTCTGCGGGAGCTGGCGCCTACCTGAAAAGCATGAAGGCTGGAACTACGGGAGCTAGATCTGCTGATGTGGCAGCAAAAGGAGCAATCCGTTACGCAGATGATGGGGATGATTTCATAACCTTTGTAGCAAATACACCACAACCGGAAGGTATGCTAGACGTTGCTCTTCATGGAGGAAAAACCTTTGTGGAGTTGAAAAAAGGCCAGAGTATCAATCATCGGTTATTGGGCAATCTAATTCAAAATAATCCACAATTCACTGGCCAACCCATTCGACTAATTTCGTGCTATACAGGCTGTTTGCCCGATGGGTTTGCAAAAAATCTCTCCAACAAACTTGGTGTAGACGTCTGGGCGCCAAATGATTTAATTTGGGCCAGACCTTCAGGTCGACTGTCAATTGGGCCAGATCAATATACTAATTCCGGCAGATTCATTAAGTTTACTCCTGGTGAAAATATCAAAAAATAAAACTTTAAATAATGAACTATAATGTGGATAATTGGCCATTTCTTTGGTTTGGTCCTTGGAAAGAACATGGACCCAGTTTTTCAAAATATCCGAGCTACGAAAATTTTATTGATCCTGAATTGAATGAAAAATACGATAAGGAAAAGTTGGTCCATTATTTAATTTCCTCTCCAATTACAGCAACTACTAGTAGATTAAATTTCACTCCATTATTTGATGCGAAATTTGAATCGGCCTCAATTTCGCATAGAACGAATGGTAGCTTCGTATGGTTAGATGACCTAGCAATATATGTTGCTAATCACAATTTTGTTATTCCTACTAGCTGGTATGCACAGATAGAAGAACAAAACTTTGAAATTCAAACAGTAACTGAGGAAGATATCGAAGTTTTAGAATCCAAAATCCGGGGGTAACGAGTGGTGACGAGTAGATTTACTGAACAACAGTAGAAGTTCAGGTCTATCGCGGATAGTGGGGTTTGTAACTCCCGCCCCCATGATGCTACGGAGATCAAGAAGTTAGCCGTTTTTTCAACAAAACCAAGTATAAACCCACCGCTAGCGGTGGGTTTCTTTTTTGTTAAATTGTAATTTTAAGTTAGCTCTTTGGACGCGGTTACAAACCACTATTTCAAGCAAGAAAATTTAGCGGTGTTCAAGTTGTAAAACTCTCACTGACCGCCTCACACGGCTGCTCACTACGCGCAATACCGGAGCTGACACCCTACAAGATCTCAACTACACCTACGACCCCATTGGCAACATTACCCAGGTAACGGACGCTGCCCAGCCAGAGCATTATTTTGACAACACGGTGGTTTCCCCCACAGGAAAATACACCTACGATGCCCTCTACCGCTTACTCTCGGGCACTGGGCGCGAAAATGTAAGCCTGGGCGCTCCCGGCAATACTCCTTTTTCGCCACACAACCCTATCCCCCTCAACAACACGGGCGGCAACGATTTAGAAAACTACTTGCAAGCCTATGACTACGATGCCATTGGCAACATGCTGAGTGTGGTACACACACCCTCAACCTCCACGGGCTGGACGCGCACATATGCCTACAATACCAGTTTTCCGAACAACTATTTACAAAGTGCTTACACCGGCTCACCCGGCTCTACTCAATTCACATACGATGTACACGGCAACATGCTCACCATGCCCCACCTCCCTGCCATGACCTGGGATTTTGCCGACCAACTCAAAAGCACCACCAAAGGCGATGACACTACCTACTATGCATACTCAGGCGGTGAGCGCGTGCGCAAGGTGCTGCACGGCAGCAACGGCAAACGCCAATACGAACGCATTTACTTGGGCGGCTACGAACTCTACCGCACCTATGACACAGCGGGCACCACGGTGCAATTAGAGCGCAAGACTTACCACATTATGGACGATAAACGCAAAGTCGCCCTGCTCGAGGTAAAAACGATTGATAGCGCCACTCCGGTTACAAACCCGGTAAAAATCACTCGGTATCAGTATACCAACTTCATCGACAGTGCATCCCTGGAATTGGATGAAAATGCCTTGATTATTTCCTATGAGGAGTTTCATCCTTTTGGGTCTACTGCTTACCAATTGCACACCAACAACAGCCAGGTTTCACTGAAGCGTTATCGCTATGTTCACAAAGAGCGGGATGAAGAAACCGGGCTTTATTATTATGGTGCACGCTACCATGCGGGTTGGCTCTGTCGATTTGTGAGTGTCGATCCTTTGAAGGATAAATTTCCGTTTTATTCGACTTATCAGTATGCTGGGAACAGGCCAATTAATGCAATTGATTTGGACGGAGCGGAATCATTGGAAATGGATGGAGAATCTAAAGGTCAGCAGAGTCAGGGATTGCCTGCCATCAATGGGCAAATTGGCCCTTGGTCCTTAGAGGCTGTTGCAAAATCAGAATTAAAGGAAACGGTCGCAACAGCGGAAGAAGTTGAGGAAACTGGGACTCCAAGGACAACGACAAAAACATTGTTAGCCAATCCTATTCCTCAGCAGTTTACATTAAATAATCCTCAGGGGGCTTTAGAAACAGTTTCTGTTGGTGATAGGCCATTTTTGGATCGTGTTTGGACCCGAGGAGTTTATTCGTGGGGAGAGCAAGCAGCAATCACTCTTGCGTATGGAGTTGTGGATGGGGTTTGGGTTTCTGGGCAGAATATGATCGGCACAGGCCCAACCCATCATCTGGACGGTTTTCAAACCAGTCCTGATGATGACTTCTGGGCTTTTTTTGGTACCGCAACCCTTTTGCTAGGCCCCGCTCTTCAGACTGAAGTCAAAGCCACAGAAAAGCTGTCTACTCTTTTGAAGAGTACGAAGCCTATTTCAAGAAATTCTAGTCTGGAGGTTGGTCTCATGCAAACGGAATCAAAATTTGATCACACTGTGATTGGAATTACAGTGGAGGGAGAACAAACCCAATATTTTCACCAAGTTGTTGGCAGAGATAGAATGGCTAGATTTAAAGTATTGGAATCTCCTAAGCATATAGAAGCGACTGAATTTAAATCAATACCCGTAACAAATGAGCAAGCAAAATCAGCTCTTTCTACGGCAAAACAAATGACTACCCAAAGTGCCACAAAATATAATCTGATTACTAATAGTTGCACAACTTGTGGCAAAAAGGTTTTATCTTCAGGTGGAGTTTCTACTTCTACCTATGTTCGAACTCCGGGTGGTCTTCATAAATACTTTGATTAATTAAATAGTAATTAGAATGTTGCTTGAAACTGAGGTTAGATTTAAGGATGCTTATCCATCAAAGCCCCATATTATTGATGAGCTAAGAGAATCATCAATGCTCCATTACGAGTCAGGCGATGGTTTGTGGTTGAATTATCAGGGAAAATTGTGCAGTGCAGGTTTTGTCTGCAATGAAGATTCAAAAATAGTCACGGTTTCTATGAGTCGACATAACTCGTATACGGGAATCATGCTTTTATATCTTTTAGCCAAGTTAGGCGGAGAATTTGATGGACCTTCATTACCTAGTTGGTGTCCTATGAAGTGGAAGGAAAAGCGATGGTCACAGAGGTTACAAATCTAGGGAGAATAACCAATAAATAGTAAACCTGCTACCGCTGCGTATATAGGAAAGCACTGTTGTAGTCCTGCAAATTAGTTGCTGTTTTAGCAACTGATTGGCTTTCTTTATTCAACAACCAGTGTCAATTATGGGCAAACTGCCAGAAATCAGGCTCAAAAAGTGCGACTAAATGAAAAGTTATCAACAATGGCCTTTGTCGGCCTGTGTTGCTTTGCTGGTCTACCTTTCCGCTCTTTCTTATGCCTTTTTTTATTTGCCCACTTCTTCAGTCCCATTGATGGAGTTTAGAGGGGATGGGGGTTGGATTTAAACGCCCCCTTTTGTAACGAAAAAATATTGTATTCCTAAATACTTCTTTGCTCTGGAAAGAGGAAAATCACATCCCGGAAAAGCGAACCCTAGATTGACTGCCCCGCCCCCCGAACAATCGGGGCAGTCAAAACAAAAACACATTCATCTAAACGCCTCTAGTGATAACAAATGAGATCAAAAATCAACGGATTATTACAACTAAAAAAATCGGGCTATCTGTAACAGATTATCCGTTTAACCAGTTGGCAAAAACTGCCCCGCCCCCGAACAATCGGGGCAGTAAGAAAAAGAGAAACACATTCCTCTTAAACGCCCTTTGTAATAGCGAATGAGATCAAAAATCTACGGATTATCACAACTAAAAATCTAGCTATCCGTAGCAAATCACCTGTTTGGCCAGTTGGCAAAACGCAAAAAAATTGGGGAGAAAAACCAGTTTTTAATCTTAAAAAAAGAAGGAAACACCAGCCCCCTAAAAAGGCAAGCAAAGCTGAGAGCCAGCCAGCCACAACGAGCCGCCACAAGGAGCCACCCCCACAAAGCTGAACCGACAAGCCACAGCCGGGGGAGCCGGAAAAGCAGCACCCACCGGACAAACCGAGGCAGGCAGCACCACCAGCACTGAGCCGCCCAGCCCCAGCGCCAAAGCAGCGGAACCCCACGACCCGGAACCAAAACCACGAAACGAACCAGACGGGACGAGACGGGCAGGAGCAGCCC